>Ga0209187_1000634_pt1 | contig 55024 bp, 32 predicted proteins | sample BantaG_FD_187430 | JGI IMG/M metagenome (GOLD analysis project Ga0209187, IMG submission 187430) | Marine algal microbial communities from Bantry Bay, Ireland - BantryBay_4 metaG (SPAdes) (version 2) | ecosystem: Host-associated > Algae > Red algae > Unclassified | place: Bantry Bay, Ireland...
CGTATAGCACTAAATATCATAAAACTGAATAAAACAGGCAAAACATCTCAAAGAGTAAAACGTAAAAAAGCAGGATGGTCTATGAATTTTTTGGAAAAACTACTCAAATTATAACCCGATTGACCTGGTTTTCATTTCCCTTTTACATGTTGATTAAAAAAAATATACTTCTTTAATACGTTGGTTTTTAATTGTATAATCTTTCTATGGTTATATATTCTTTACCTGTAACATTATCAAAAAGTAATACTTGAATTAAGTATATACCTTTAGGCTGGTTTAACAATTGAACTTCAACATTATTCTGATCAATTTGAATAATGGAAGGTGTCCTCAGACCACTTAAGTTGTACACTTTAGCAGATTTAATAGTAGTATTAAAATCTTCATAACTAATATTGTAAATGCCCGAACTACTACACGAAATTGTTGCTTGTCTATTTTGACCGCCACATACATAAGCGCCTACTAACTCGCATGGACAACCTTTTGCCCCATAAGCAGTAATGTAATAATCTCCAGAACCTTCGTAAGGCCCAAAGGTAATTACTTTATCCACGGAAACATTTGTATAAAGATTGATACCATCAAAAACTGACCGATAAGCCCAATTTGGTGAAATGCCACCAACACCACCAGTTAAACTAACATCAATAAAATATTGACCTTCTTCACATCTTTCATCAACTATATTGATTTCAATAGGATCATAAAATAAATAATATGCACCATAAGGAGTCCATTCGGTACATGCATCATTTAGTTTTGGAAAGCCATTTTCATCTGGTGGGCCTATTACTGCAGAAATATATAATGGTCTATTAGTGTAAGCTACACCAGGACTGGTAAATCTACCTCTTTCATTAATTGCTATATAGTTAATGCCATCAAATTCTTCTTCCTCATGCAATACATAGGCTTTTACATTGTTTTCGTCGACAGTAGCAAATGCAACATAAGCGTAAATTACTGCTCCATCGCAAACAAATGTGTTAGAGGTTTGCATAAAGCCTGATTCGTTTTGACAGTCTGGATCACAACCTTCAATCAAATTATTTATGCATTCGCAAGTTGTTTCATCTATGCTATCTTCGGTACATTCATTTTGATCGTCACAATTTGTAATTATCGGAATTTCAATACAATTGCAAGTTGCTGAATTCCAAGTGAATGTTATTAGACAGATATTTTCTGGGCAAGTTGAATTATATGTTTCACAAGTACCATCGTCTTCTGTAGCTTCTGGATTATAGTTAGGTGCGCAATTATCAGAACAACCAACTATCAAATCTGTCTTGCATTCGCAAGTTGCAATGTTATAAGTAGTGTTATCTGGACAGACTGGTTCATTTTTGACAATACAAGTTACAGAATCAAAACTATCAATTGTAAAAGCACAACCATCATCTGGATTGGGTTCAACACAAGGATTGATACAAGCTGCATTACCATAGTCACAACTCCCATCCTCGCAATTGGCATCAGGATTGTAATTACAAGCAGTTTCATCTATACAGCCTACTATTACTATAATATCAACAACACATTTACATTCAGTTGTATCCCAAATTTCAAGATCGCCTAATGTACAATCTGTGTTGCAATCCATATCATAAGCCACACAACTACCATCATCTTCATTTGCCGTTGGGTCATAATTGTCGGCACAGGGGTCAATGCAACCCAATATTACATCAGTATCGCAACTACAAGTCGAAGCATTGAAAACAGCATTTTCTGCGCAATTGGGTTCATTGATAACTGTACAAGTTTCTTCATCAAAACGATCTATTGTTAAATCACAACCATCGTCTGGATTAGGTGGATTGCAAGGATCGCTGCACATAGCATTTCCAAAATCACAATTGCCATCATCTGTATCGGCGGATGGATCATAATTGCAAGCAGTGGAATCGGTACAACCAAATACTGCGATTGGCGTACCTGCACAATTGCAATTCTCATCATAAATATCCATAATGGTATTGGGGTCTTCATCATCACAGGTTTCGCCGGGTACATTATTTCCGGCACAGATGCCTGCACAATCTACAAGGCCACAACTTCCATCATCTTCGGTAGCGAAAGGATTAAAATTACAAGCGGTGGAATCGGTGCAGCCGAGTGTTGAAAAAACACAACTATCATCATCACAGGTGGCATCGGGATTATAGTTTTCGGCTATTTCGTTGGTGCAACCGACAATTGCATTGCATGGGTCATCACAATTTGTATTCCCAAAATCGCAAGTACCATTATCTGTATCGGCTCCAGGGTTATAATTACATGCTGTTGAATCGGTGCAACCTTCGGAGGGGAAAACACAGGTTTCATCATCGCAGGTTGCGGAGCTGTTGTAATTAGTTGATTGAGGATTAGTACAACCAAAAATTTCATTACAAGGGTCGGAACAATTGCTATTGCCATAATCGCAACTGCCATCATCTTCTGTGGCAAAGTCCTGAAAATTACAAGCCGTTGGATCGGTACAACCCGGGAAATTATCATTTCTGCCAAGTGTATTGGTACTGGCGTCTGCTTCCATTTTTTGAGGTTCAATATTATTTACATAATCTTTTGAGCGAATGTAAAACCTGTAATTTCTGCCCGGGTCGCCTTCAAATTCTAAAAATGTACCGTCAATATCGGTAGTATGTAAAAAGAATTGTGCGGAATCAATGGAGACGTATAAATCATATCTATCTTCTCCTACTCCGCCCGGGTCGTCCATAGCATTCCAGCTTAAGGTAAAGCTTTGTGTTGGTGAAGTTTCGGTTAAGGCAGTCATAGTTGAGGTTGGGGAAAAGGCATCTATAATATTTACCCAGGTATTGGTAGCTATGGCTTCATTAATATCGAAAACGATAGAGGCTTGTGCGGTAATACTGTCGCCAGTAGCCAAATTCTTTTGCGGATAAATGTTAAAATTTACAAAGCCTTCTCCTCGCCCGGGAATGGTATCATTATAAATAGAAACGGTATCGTTTACCGGTAAAAAGCCGGTTAAGGCATCTTGTGGTGGTAAGTTGGTTAATGGGTCAATGGAAGACAATATCCAGAAGACTTCTTTGTTGACAATATCAATACCTGCGGTAACATCTAACACCAGGTTTAAGCTATCGGTTAAATCTATTCTTTCGGAATAAGCATTGGTATTGGGTGGCGGAGTGAAAACATAATCTCCGAAGCCGTAACTACCCAAAGTAAGGGTATTGATGTTTAAGTTAGGGTCAACAGGGCAATTGATTCTCACTTCTTGTGCAGGGGCGGTTGCAAAAACCGGGTCGTTCTCAAAACGAATTTTATAACCAAATAAATCATTTACAGACATCCATTGTAAAGTATCAAAACCCAAAGGACCTATAATATCATTAGGATCTACTGCGTGGACACGAGGTATATCAAATCGAGTTCCTCCGCCTTCGCCACCACCAGGACCAGGACCAGGACCTGGACAACCATAACAAGGTGGTTCTGGACCTGGACCACAGGTATTTTGTCCAAATGCTAAAGTACTTTTAAATATAAAACAAAACATTAACGTTATAATTATCCCATTATTAAAATATGTATTTTCCATATTATACACTTTGTATTATAAATTTATTTTATATTTTTATTCTTCTTCAGTTTCCCATTTAAATTCTTCATTGAAATCATTAAAACATGGCTCACAAATCCAATTATAAAAATCAAGAGACGAATATCCAAAGTTTAAATCCGCTTTATCTATAGAAAATTTTTCTCCGCAAAATTCGCAATGATCATGATCCCAATTCTTATAACTTGGATAATAATTATGTCGTAATAGTTTTATTCCTATTAAATATTTTTCTTGTCCCTGTCTTCTCCAATCGTCCTCAGGAGGTAGATTTTTTTTAATCATTAGCTATTTTTATTTTGGAATTATATCGCCATTTGGGAATACCCTCCACCATGCTCCCGATGGATCTCTATAGTCCCAATGAGGTCCAATTGGAGGGTCATGATTTAAATCTGGTCTAAACGACTCTCCAGTTTTTGGATTATAGTAATTCCCATCTTTTGAACCAGGCTTCGAATCAGGTTTTCCTCTCCACTCAAATCCGTCAGGAGGCTTAGTTGGGTCATAGCCTGGAAATTCTACTGGACTATTTTTTTCTGGTAGTATTCTTAGATACAGAAGTACGAATTTTCCACAATTTAACACGGCTTTTATATATAATCCATTTGGATCCACATAATTAATTGGATTATTTAATACATAAGCCGCTAATGCCATCCCATCAACATAGCCTATAGGATCTCTTTGTATAAATCTACCACTTAAACAAGAATAATATCTATTTCTATAATACTTTAATCCTGATTCTGCATCATATCTTCTTCCAGTATATAAAAAATCATTTTCTATAGTTGAAGAAAGTAAATTTGTTCCTGTTTCATCAAATATTTGTGGATTTCCATAAGCATCATATTGGTAGGCTTCTACAATGTTTCCATTATCATCTGTAATCTCATAAATAGAACCCAAAACATCCTGGTGATAAAAATAAACTTTACTATTACGGTTCATATTTATTAATTCATCCTGATATAAACCGTGCACATAAGTTGCATCCGATTCATCATTTCTATTTCTTTCTTCAATTAAATTTATACCAGCATAATAGAAACTAATGGTATCATTAGCGGTTATTTTTTGTGTTCTTCTTCTTAAAGCATCATATTTATAAAAAGCGGTATTTCCATTATCTACACTTAATAATAAATTGTCTTTATCGTATTGGTAAGTATGGTTTTGGTCGTTTAATAAATTGCCGTTTAAATCATAGTTGGGTTTTAGTTCACTTAATCCACTTATATTGGTATAGTCATTCATACTATTAGCAACATAATTGGTGGTATTGCTCATATTGGTATAATTGGATCTATTGCCTACATCATCGTAATTATATATTTCTGTATTGTTAGGGTTGTTAATTGTTCCGTTATTCAATTCGCCCGTTTTGGCATTGGTTAACCTGTAAATAGCATCGTATTGGTATTGGTTAGATTGTTCGTTTTCAGCAATATTTGTTTTGTATAATCTATTACCAACCTTATCAAAACCATAATTAAAACCCGCAAAATTGTTGGGCTGATGCGCTATGTTTTGCAAACGGCTATTATTGTCATAAGTATAATTGGTAAAAGTATTATTTATAGGAAAGCTTCGTTTCGTTCTTCTATTTGCCAAATCAAACTCATAAGTAGCCATTGCGGCATAAGTAATTGCCGTATCGTCTATCCTGTTTAACCTTCCTCTTTTATCACTATTTTCTAAAATTGTTCTTTCACCCGGGTAGCCTATACTTTTTATTCTGTTTGGGACGTCATAAGCATAGGTAGTAATTTTTCCATTTAAAGTTTCAGAAAGTAAACGGTTAACTTTGTCATAAGTAAAACTTACTTCGGCAGAGCTATTGTTAGCGGTTAACATTCTATCCCCTGCATCATAGGTAAAGGTTTCTTCCCTTTTATCTGCATATATAGTTTTAATATGCCGGTGTTTGTTATCGTATTCATATTTGGTTATATCACCATTATTATCTTTTTGGCTTAAGGTATTGCCAACGCCATCAAATTTATATTCATTGTTTGTATTGTCCGCATAAATATTTTTTTCTTGCCGGTTTAAGGCATCGTATTCATAATTGGTTGTGTTTCCATTGGCATCGGTAATGGCAATTAAATTATTGACAGCATCAAACAAACTTTCTGTTGCATGGTTTAGGGCATTTATCATTTCAACATTTCTTTCTCTGTTATCATAAGTATAGGCAGTAGGGTTTCCATTTCTGTCTATTTGTTGTAAAATATTATCTTCCTTATCATACATATATTGCCTACTGTTTCCCAATGCATCGGTTAAAGTAGTTAACCTGTTTACATCATCATATTGAAAGGTGGTGGCATTACCAACGCCGTCGGTTTGTCTAATTAGGTTGTTGTTAGCATCGTATTGCATGGTACTAATAGCACCTAAATCGTCAAACTGGTTGATTAATCTATCTAATGCATCATATTCATAGGTTATCGTGTTTTGTCCAGGCGTAAACACACTTTCCAAATTTCCGTTGGCATCGTATTGATAATAAAAAGTTTCGTTTAAGGCATTACTTGTTTTAATTATCCGGTTTAACTTATCGTACTTATTGGTAATAGTATTTCCATTGGCATCGGTTCGTTTTATTACATTTCCTTTTCGGTCAACTTCATTTTCAATAACTCCACTCAATGGGTCTGTAACTTTAATCAATCTATCTAAGGCATCATATTCTAACAAGGTAATACTTCCGTTTTGATCATTAATACTTTCCAAACTGTAGCTATTGTTATAAGTCATACTGACTGTATCTCCAATTGCATTAAAGATATTAATGATTCTTTCTAATCCATCGTATCCAAATTTGGTTTCGTTGCCATTTTCATCTGTATTAGAAATTGCATTGCCCATATCATCGTAAGATTTTAAAACAGAGCTTGAGTCTGGATTAATGGTTTCAATTAAATATCCCCTATTATCATAAGCATAACTATATACATTTCCATTTCCATTGGTATAAGTTAGAGACTGTCCATAATTATCGTAAGTGTATAATTTTGTTATGTTTTCGGGATAATTGATTTGGGTTATATTTCCATTGTCATCATAGGTGTAATTGGTGGTGAATCCCTTTTTATCCGTTTCGCTTAACATTAGACTATACTTGGGTTCGTAGGTGTATTTTTTTACCTGGTTTAATGGGTCGGTTTCAGTCAATACATTGCCCTTATCGTCATAGGTATAGAAATAGCTGTTTCCATTGGCATCTGTACTTTTAATGATATTATTGTTTTCATCGTATTCAAAAGTTTTTTCATAACCACAACAATTACCGGTTTGGCTTATTAATTTACCAAATTCATTGTATTGATAGGTAGTTAATTGGTTTTCTCCACTCACCTGTTCCACCACATAAGTAGCAAATTGTGCTTGGTTGTATGTAAATGACGTTGCATTTAAACAAGTTGCCATTTTTTTAACTGTGCCATTATTATTGTAAATAATATTTATTGGGTTTCCTTCTTCATCAAATAGTGCTATCAACCTGTTAATATCACTATATTCGTAAGAAATTTCAACTCCTTCGGGTTTTTCAATGCCAATTAGTCTATGCTGGTCATCGTAATAATATTGGTATTTTCTGATTAAGTTTACAGTATTAAACTCCACAGCAGTTAATAAGCCATCGGTATATGTTAGCCGCACATTTCTACCTGCATCATCGGTAATTACAGAAAGCAAATTATTCGTATAAGAGAAATTTAACTCGTTTCCATATCTGTCCCGCATTTTCGTAATACACTTATGATTAGGGTTGTCAAAAAAGTATTGCATCCCGTTGGTCATCCTTAACACATACTTACTGCTTTCATATTCTTCCAGTTCTTCAAAAATACCGGTTGGCTTATCAAAGCTTCCATCTCCATTAGCATCGTACCTGTTTTTTCTGCCATCTGCTTTTAATATTTCAATATCTCCATCGTCGAACTTCTGGTAACAGATTGAATAATTTCCTGTCCAGCCATAACCATAGCCGAGGTTTTTATCTTTCCTGCTGTTGTTGTAAGAAAAAGTAAAATCAATATTTAGCCCACGCCCCGGTATAAATAAATCTTGCCGGGAATAATACAAACCACCGGAATAGGTGTTTACACTTAAACCAAATGGTCCGTTAAAATTTGGTTTGGTAATATTGGTTTGTGCGGTGGCCGTTAACTCAATTGAAAGAATTAACAATAGGCCAAAAATTAGTTTAATTATATGTTTAATTGCTTTCATGGTTTATTCGTTTAATAAAAATCGTAAAGGATGAGAAGAATAACTGTAAACTGTAATGCTGCCGACTGCCCCGGGTCTTAAAATGCCTGGTGGTCCTCCTTTTTCTTCAAATTCTAAAAACAAGTCTTGTTTGTTTTCTATTAATTCATCAATTTCAAAAGCTAATGGAGCCCCTCTTAAACTGATTAAAAAGCGCGATGGTGCCGGTATATCCACATTTCCATTATTTCCAAATTGTATAGTAATGGGTACATTTCTACCCACTCGTACACTTGCTGGATGGATAATGTTTCTACTCAATAAATTCTCCGTACCAATATTTGAAATATTACAATAGAAGCCATTATCCAACTGGTCATCTGCACCACCAAAAGTTCCGGCTGCTCCTTCTACCACTTCAAAAGCATTAGTGAGTAAAGTATTTTCACCATTGGTTTTGTTGGCATAAACATCATACATCCCTATTTCTGCCCCGTTTAAATTAAAGGTTACATAAGCTTCGGTACTGTTATTTAAATAAATGTTTTGCGCATAAATAGCAGGTGAGTCGGCTTTCTGCAATTGAACATTCATTGTTTCGGTAAACCTTGCGCCTTTTAAGAGCGTCGTAACATTACCCGTATTTCCACCTTCATTGGCAGTAATACTGTTAATTTCAAAATCAATTATTTCGGCAAATAAAGTTGCAGATTGTGTTAGCGAATTGGAATGTTGACCATACACATTCAGGTAATAAGTGCCAGGCAATAATTCAGGCACTAATAACTCCTGGTTTCCACTAAATGGAATTTCGAAACTATAATCTTGATTGGCTAAAGTAGGCACTTGCTCATAGCTTAAATACAATTCGTTGTTTCCTTCCAAAGCATCGCTCGTTAATGTAATCTTCAGGGTTTGGTTTTTGAGGGAATCATCAATTTGAATAAAATAAAATTCACTCATTTGATGTATTAGTGTTTTATCAACAATTGTATTTAATGGTAATTCCGGCACACTAATGCTAATTTTTGTTGGCGAAATATAAACGTTATTCGTATCAGAAGATTCGGCAATATTGTTTAGTGCATCTGCCTGTACCAATAAATGATAGTCTCCCAAAGCAATTCCCGGGGTACAAAGCATTGCTGCTTTCCTGATGTTTGATTCGGTTGGTAAAATAGTATCGGTAATTTCGTTAAAGCCAACTATGGCATCCCCGGCATCTAAAATAGAATCAACTGATAAGTATACAATATCAGTTTGAATGCCGCTTGCAGGGAAAATTCCTTGATTGCTTACCTCATAATCAATGTCAATTTTTTGATTTACAAAAGCTGTATCCGGGTAATTGGCACTATTCACAATTAAATCAGATGGGGGTGCTTCTGTAATGGTTATGAAATTGTAGAGTACATTGTTTTCTTCATTGCCGTCTTCATAAATTCTATTTCCGGCATCTGTTTTAAATAAAATAACTAAGTTCTCATTTACATCATTTGGTAGAATAATTTCTAAGGTATCCAAATAGCTTTCACCTCGGTTTAAAACCAAATTGTTTTTTACATTGGTTGAAATAATCTTATCTGAGTTGTCAATCTTAAAATCTTTAGACAAATATACTTTATCGTTCCAATTAGCACTTGTTACTGTTGGTCCAACATTAGTTACTTCTACAATAACTTCAATTGGTTGACCGGCTAAACCATTTAAAGGTGAAATAAAATTACTTGCTTCTAAATCGGGGCTTGGTGCTTGTTCAATATACATATTTGGTCCGGGCATGTTTCCGGGGAAAATTCCAATGTTGTTAATGGTGTCATTATCATTTAAATACACTTGGTTATCAAGCACCAACATCAAACAAAAGTGCCCAGATATTCCATTGGGAATGGTAATGTTTTGAGCATCGTTGTAATATGCCAATGAATCTAAAGGACCTGTTTGCGTAAAATCTTCAATAAAAAGGTCATCGGGATCCCAAATAGGATCTCTCGATAAATAAATGCCATCGTACCAAATATTGTAATCCCACAATGCCGTAGTATTACCCAAGTTTTGAACCGACCAGGAAAGGTTTAGCTCTTCACCGGTTAAAAAAGTATCTTTAGGTAAGGTTGACATTTGGCTAATGTTTAAATTAACCGGCGGTGGACAGATTACGTAAATGGGCTTTGAATTATAAATGTTATTATTGGCTACAGCATCAATTTCAAAAACTTCATCATTTACGTCCGTAAATAAATGGATATACACGGTAGCCGAATCTCTGCCCGGAAGTAAAGCACTAACCATTGGAAAGCTAAATTCCCCACTATTTGAATACGTTTCATTTTGGTTTAATGCTGTAATTCTTTTGTTTGAAGCCAACTCAATAAATTTTTCATCTGTATTAAAAACAGGATTTAAGGACACGTAAACTTTGTCAATCCACTCGTTTGAATTGGTTATAGCATCTCCTTCATTATTTACTGAATAATTGAAGGTTAAAGTTTCAATCATTGCGGTTGCTGTATCGGGTAAATTTGTTGTGCCGTTGGCTGCTAAATCTGCATAAGGAGCTAATTCAATAGTTACCGGAATGGATGCGGTGTTGTTGTTTTCGTCTGGTTCAATAATATGAGAATTTGCATCTGTTTCAACAATTAAATAATAATTATCTTGTAAGCCATCAGGAATAATAATGCTAACATTTTTTGAAATTTCACTTTGTTGGTTTTGGTTTAAGGTATAATTGTTCTGACTTAACAAAACATCATCATCTGATATTACAGTATCCATTGAAAGGTAAATCTTATCTTGATTATTTCTATTGATAACTTTGCCTCTATTATCGTTTCTAACTACATATGAAATATTTGCGGTTTTGCCTGATTGAATTGAGCCGGGACTATTAATTGATATTGGAATCAAATCTGGTGTTTCCAAGATAACGGGAACAGCTAAATTATTATCGTCTTCCTGGTCAAATTCAAAAACCTGGTTGAAATAATCAGCAATTCCGTAGATGAAATATTGGCCATTAGTTAGATTAGAAGGAATTTTAGCATCATAAGCTCTATCAATTTCTGTTTCTGGCATATATCCATTGGAGTCATCCAAATTGTTATTAATTGTATTTAGTAGAATTGCATTTGTTATATCGTTTTGATCATCAGATATATAAAACCTATCTTGCCACGGAAATAATGCCTCTGCAGCTCCGGTGTTTGAAAATTGATATACAATTGAGGTAGATTGGTTTGGATAAATAGTATCTGGTGCAATAATAAATTCTAATTCCAAATCTGGAGGAGGGGTTAGAAATACCTCAACTAAATTACTAATGCCAATATTATTATCTTCAAATGCAAATTCGTATACCTGGTTGTTAAAATCTGTAATAATGTGAATATAGTAATCCCCTATTATGTATTCCGGTAAATTTATAGAATCATTAATTGTATATGTTGCTCCTGCTTCTAAAGGCAGGTTTCTTACTTTTGCTGCTAAAAATTCAGCAGTACTTTCATCAAATATGTCGGATTGACTTATAAATATATAGTCCTGCCAATAACTTTCTGTTGTTACTCCTGTTCCATTATTTTCAACTTGGTAACTGTATGTTAAGTTTTCACCAGAAAAAGTTGACGATTGAATATTTACAAAGTTGACAACCAAATCTGGCGGCGGTGTTAAAGTTACATTAATGATAGAAGTGTTGGTATTATTATCATTAACAACTTCATCTATATAACTGTAAGCATCTGTTTGAATTATGATATAATAATCTCCATCATATCCTTGTGGTATAGCTGCTATTATTGAGTTACTGTAAGATTCTCCTGCATTTAAAGCAGTAGTATTAGATGCTGCACCTAAATAAACTGCTCCTGCATTTATATTCTGACTATTGGACAGATAAACCCTATCATACCAAGTTTCATCTTCTGTATCTCCGGTACTAATATTATGTACTTCCCAATCAACTTGAATATTTTGTCCTGAAAGAGGCATTGTTGGTATTTGAATGTTTTGAACAACTAAGTCTGGAAAATTTCTGATAGTAAATGACTGTATAGGGCTACTGAACTCACATAAAGTTGTTTTAGATGTTACCAACCAATTGTAGGTTCCGCCCGGCTGATAAAGTTGTGGGTTGTTAGATAAAAAAACAAAAAACCTGTTGGTGACTTGAATATTTGGATTTGTTGGTTGTGTTTCGTTATTCTTCCAAATATAAACTTCATAGGTTAAATCTACATTTGAAGGTGACCAGGATAATTTAATGGGATAATCAACTTCTTGCTGGTTATCAATGGGTAATAAATTTACAGGTGTCACTTCTTCAGCATTTATAATCTCAATGGTTTTTTCCAATAAATTGTCGTCCTCATATTCTTCATTAATCAATTCAACTTTCACTTTCACCATATAACTTCCAGAAGTAATAAAATCAATACTTTGACTAAATGTATAAACTAAAGTGTCTTTAGAATTTAGGATTCCGCTGTAAGTTTCATTAAAGGTTAATGTATCGTTAATCGTTGCTTTTAAAGCAAAGTTGCTCTGGGTTTGTAAACCAAAATTAGCAACTTCAATAATTAGGCTTTTATTTTCTGTTTTTTCACAGCCAGACTCGAGGTTTACAATTCTGGTAAGTTTTAAATCATTTTCAAATGTTGTAAATTCATCTGCACCAATGTCTGGGTCGGTTAAGTCTCTTAGTTCACCATCAATGTCATATTTAACGTACTCTAAAGGTGCGCCCGCTTTATCTAATAATATTTGTGAAGTATGTAAGTCCGCATCAGATGCATAAATAGGTTGAACACTTAAAGAATTAGAACCCAATCCCGTAATTTCTTGCCATTCAGCTATTGAGCTTATTGTATTATCATTCCAAAAACCTATTAAGTCATCAGAATAAATATTATTGAAATCAGACTGAGAGATGTTTTCCGGTTCTTGTACGTAAAAAGCAATACCGATTCCTTTGTTAACAATATTATTGTTAATGATTTTTTGATTATTACCACCATATACAAGCACGCCATAACTATTTTTTTCAACATTTGAAATAGCCAAAATACTATTATAAACAATATCTATATAAGAAGAATTTGTTGGTATACCCCAAGAATTGCTTTCGTCGCTGCCCCCTACAACTACAAAATTATTGGCTAATAAACCTCTTTTATCCGGATTGCCCCCACACTCGTTAAGAAATATACCGATTTTTCCCCCTAATAAATTGACTTTATTATTGATAACTTCAAAGTCATTAACACAATTATTCATTTCAATTCCTACTGAAACGAAATCTTCATTACATTTAATTTCGTTATTTTTAATAACTGGTGAATTGAGATTATTTAAAAAATTTGATGCAAAAATCTGATCTTCAAAAATATTATTTTCAATTAATATGCTATCTGCATAAGATATGCTTTTAAGGTATATGCCGTAATTACTTTTTGAAAAATAGTTGCCAATGAATTTCAGGTTTGAAAAATTTATATTTTCGGCAGATACACAAGAGTTATTATTTTTACTTAAAAACTTACAATTTGTAAATTCCAAATCTGTGAGATCACCTTCTAAATTAATTAGTCTTGAAAATTCCTCATTTTCAGCTTCAAAAACTATATTATCAAAGCTAAGATGGCTTGCATTATTTAAAACAACTACATTATCAGCATTATTTATGTTATAGTGGAGAATTTTTGAATTCTCCAATGAAGATTGGAAAGTAATTCTATTGTTTTTTGAACTACCCAAAATGTAATTTAATTCAAATTGTTCAACATACTCAGCGTCTACCAAGCTAAATATTACTTCATCCAACACACCACCATTTTGCAATACACTAACCGCCTCATTTATACTTTTAAAATCTGTGGTTGAGCCAATTCCAATTGTATAACTACCTCCTAAAGCGGTATAAAAATTGTTTATAAATAGGGTGTCATTTTCGAAAGATATATCTTGTTGGCTATTTGGTATATTGCTCCAAATTTTAATATTGTAACTTTCAAGTTGATTGAAAAGGTAACTGCCAAGATTTATAATAGTATCTTTTCCTGTCATCAAATTTCCTTCCCAAGAAACAGGTGGTTGTAGTTCGCCATTGACCTCCCAATAAAGCATATCAGAATTAATTGTTTCATTTCCGCTGTTTAACAATTTTACAGTAACCTCATTTTCTCCAATTGCAAATGGTATTTGAGGACTAATCAGTTCAACTGGTGTTACATCACCAAGATTTCGTAGATTTTCGTGAGCACCAATAGTTGGTTGTGTAGTTCGGGTATTACCTTCAATGTCATCATTTATTCCTGTTATTTCATTACCTGTACCAAATAAAAGAGGGTTGCCAGCTCTTAAACTGTCATTAAAATAAGGGTTTACAATAATTGAATTCTCATCATTGCCTAATATGTTTTGCCAATCGGCTAAATTATCTACTTCTTCATTTGCCGCAATTGAAAACAATTTATTACCGCTACTATAATAGGCATTATGATCATAGATTATATCAGAACTATATGAACCAGATTCTTTAATGGCATAACCATCTCCACTATTAAAAAAAATGTTGTTTTGAATAAGTGACCTACAATTTAATTGACAGTCTAACGAATTATAATTTTGATTGTAGTTTAAAAAAGCAGCACTTTCAATTGTTCCTTTAGATAAAACATTATTATAATATACATCAATATCTAAAACATCGTTAAAATAAATTCCATTTTGTTTAGAAATAATAATATTGTTGACTAAATGACTTCGAAAAAAATCACCAAACAGGCCAAATCGGCCTTCATAACTTATTATATAGTTTAACTTTAGGCCATAAGCGGAATTAATTTTATTTTTATCAATATTAACACCGGCAACATTTTCAATATAACTTCCACGACCTTCCACTTCAATTGTATTGTTTATAATATTAACTTTCTGCGAATGCCAAACTCCTATTCCCAGATTCCCAGTTTTATCACAAATTTCATTATTACTGATATTTAAATTTTCAATTCCTACACATGTAATCATATTAAAATTTTTGGAAGGATTACTGTTATATAGTTTATTATCTATAATATTTAAATTCACCAACTTCGATGAATAGGGGTAATCTGTATATTCAAAAATTCTACGATCAGCTTCGCCAAAATAAATATAAATAGGAGTATAACAGTTAAAAACATTATTAGTTATATCAAGATCATTCGATATTGTTTGATTTCCCCAATAAGGTGTTTCAGTGTATGGGTCAATTACACGGTAATCAATCCCGGCATGGTTGATAGGTTCGGCATTTATATTATTTCCGTTAAAGATACATCCATTAATTTTAAGACCATTAGTTGTTGCTCTAATTCTTAATAAATCGTAACTATTTGATCCTCCAACAGCTGCCCCTCCATTTTTTTCAAATGTTATATATTTTAAATTTATGTAATTACAGCCCTCAATTAGCAATACATAATCAGAGTCATCCTTTCTTAACACAACATCTTCTGCAACTCCAGTTTTTGATTTAAAAGTAATTATATTAGTTTCATTTGTGCCTTGAATATTTATAAGATTTACTTGTTCATCATATAATCCGCTTTCAATTTCAAATACAACAGAGCCTGCAATACCAAATTCATTTAAGTCGTTTGCAGCAGCTGTAATTGTTTGATAGTCAGAATTTGCACCTCCAATAGTATAAGCACCACCTTCTAATTGGGCAAATAAATTTTGTGTAAACGTGGTTAAACTAAGTAATAATATTAGTATTCGTGTTTCCACCACATTATAGTTTAGCAGTTTAAATAAGTCGTGCATTCATTAAAATATAAATACAAAATTTATTACAAATCATCACCAAAATAGTGTAACATAATTGAAATTCAAAATAATAAAGAATAAATACAAAAAATTGTATTTAAAAAAACATTATAAGTTGAGTGTCTTTTAGCAAATTCTACTAATTCCTCCTTCCTTTTGTTTCGAGGTAATGTTAATATCTCTCTTGCTTTTTCTTTTAAAAGCTGCATACCTTTTATAATCGTATTGCAACTTTTGTATAATCCTAAATTTTTCATTTCTACCACCAAATCATTTTTAGAAATTCTTTTCTCCACTAATTTTAGAAGTAAAATTTCATCGTAATTAAAATCCAAATATAGTCTGTCGCATAAGCATTTTATAAATTCATCATAAAATCTCTTTTGTTTTTCTTTGTTATTGGTTTGAATATACCATGTCACATAACAGTTATCAGCTTGCATCAAAATAGTCCAATAGCCAATATCATTTCTGTGTTTACTTTCTTTATCTATCTCATAAAAGTGACATTGTCTATTTGCTCTTACAATGTCACCTGCTTTATTTCTAATTCAAAATGAAACTTGATAATATTCATTAAATTGACTAAGTTCAAAATCCTTGGTGTAAAAAACTTCAGAAGTGGTTGTACCTAAATCAATTACTTTTTTTAGATCATTTGGATGAATAATACCTAAAGAGTTGGTGTATGCGTTATTCTTATTATTTTCCTCAAAATTAAAAGGAGTTATAAAATTTTCTAAAGTAAATTCTTGTGGAGTATAACCAAGTGCCTTTCCTAAGTTATAAAACAGGTCTTTTTTAAAATCGTTTGTTTGAAAATCATATACAGATATAAACTCATTATCTCTTAAACTATTTACTCTATCTTACAACTAAATCTGTTTTGTTAATCTTAAGATTGAAATTAGCTGATATTTCATCCATAAAATCATCTAATTTTCCTTAGTTTGTCATACAGCTATTATTAATAAATAAACACAATATAATAAAACAGAATACAAAATCATAGCCCAAAATTCCCTAATATTGCCACCAAACTTGTACCAAAAATGAACAACAGACAAACTGCATTAGAAGCTTTTGATCGTTTACTTACTATAATGGATGAGTTGCGTGAGCAATGCCCGTGGGATAAAAAACAAACCTTACAGAGTTTACGCAACTTAACTATTGAAGAGACTTATGAGCTGGCAGATGCTATTGTTGACAATGACTTGCCAGGCATTAAAGAGGAGTTGGGAGATGTAATGCTGCACTTAGTATTTTACGCTAAAATTGGTGCGGAAAAAAAGGCGTTTGATATTACAGATGTGTTAAATTCGGTTTGCGATAAATTGGTAAACCGACACCCACATATTTACGGAGATGTTACGGTAGCTGATGAAGAAGAAGTAAAATTGAACTGGGAAAAACTTAAACTGAAAGAAGGTAAAAAATCGGTTTTGGAAGGTGTACCAAAATCTTTACCTGCAATGGTAAAGGCTTATCGTATACAAGAAAAAGTAAAACAGGTTGGCTTTGAATGGGAAACTGCCGAGCAGGTTTGGGAAAAGGTAGAAGAAGAAACAGAAGAACTGAAGGAAGCCATTGCGCACGAAAGTCAAGATAGGATTGATGCGGAATTTGGCGATTTGATGTTTTCATTAATCAACTACGCCCGCTTTATTAAGTCGGATCCGGAAACTGCCTTAGAGCGCACCAACAAAAAATTTATATTACGTTTTCAAGCTATGGAAGCGCAGGCTTTGGCAAACAACAAACCTTTAACAGATATGACTTTAACCGAAATGGATGCGATTTGGAATGAAGTAAAAAAAGATTTTCAATAGTAGTTTTGCAATTGGATACTTGCTAAATGTTAGATCGAAGCGAGGACGCTTCTATCAATAAAAGCATCTTAAAAAACCCTAAAAATCATACCATTGCCTTCTGCGGGTTAGCTTCAAATCTTGCAGCACGGCAGATTTTACATTTATTCTAAAATCATAACTTTTAAGGTTACCAAAAGGCACCCAGTTAAAACTCATTTGCCAGCAATGTAAATCGCGGGTAATGTTTAAGCGAGTATAAGTGAGATCTTTTGTTTGAAAATTATAGCCTGTACTTCCATTCAGTTTCCACTTATCGGTTAGTGTAAAATCGAAATTAACGTTGAGGTTGTTTTGGGTAATAGCTACAGAATCGGTTAATAAAGTGCTGTTATATTGCTTACGAAACTCCAATAAATAATTTAAGCTAACACTCCACTTTTGGTTAAAATCTAAAAAGCGTTCCGGGTATTCATTTATCTCCCATATTTGAGCCTCGCTGCCTTTGTCTGTTGTTTCTGTACTGTTAAAATCTTTATCGCTAAAACGAGTACTAACTCTAAAGCGTGCAGATTTAAAACGAGCTAATTTCCGATTTCCTTTTCTTAATATCAAATACTCATTAATATCATCCATAATACCTATGTTATATTCATAAGGGCTAAAGCTGGCATCAAAGTTTATGGTAAATTTATTTAAAAAATCTGCATTGGCAGACATAAGGATGTCACTCATTTTTAAAGAGTCTTTAGCAAAATTATAATTGGTATTAAAATTTAAAGAGCGTAGTAATTCAATTTTCTTTTCTTTATTTAGGCTATCTTTTGGAGTTCTTATTTTCATATCTAAAGTATTACCAAAGCCCAATGAAAGACTACTTTGTTTTTGGTTGTTAGTAGGTCTGCTATTATCTATAAAACGGCTAAGCACTTCTGTAGTATCAATTCCGTTTTGTTTTTGGTAAGAAATAGTTTGATAGTTTTTCCAGAATGGTACGGAAAAATCAGGTAAAAAATTATACCCAATTCTTGGATTAAATACATGCCTGAAGGCTTTTATTTTACCTTTCTTAAAATTAAAAATACCATATAAATTTGTACTTAAACTTGGTCCAATTCTACCAAACTCACGTGTTGCTGCAAACCCTTTAATAGTATCTGCTACAAGAACACCTCTTATTTCTGAGCCTTGAGGAATGGAATCTGCATCATATCTATATTGCAAGTGCTTAAAATACCAGTTTTCACGGTAAGTTATTCCTTGGTTTAGGGTAAAATGTTTTAGAAATTTAAAACTAACACTTATAGGCAAGCTATGGCTAATATCACTTTCAAAATTACGGTAAGTATCTAAATCAAAAATTAAACTATCAAGTGTGTTCAATTGATTGTCAAAAGAACCTGAATAACTTATTTGGGTATTTTCATACCATTTTTTGCTGCCTGCTCTTACTTTTTTTTCAAAAGGGTAAATAGTACGCATATTTAAATTAAGTTGTGGCAACGTAATTGAAAAAACATTTGTATTAAGGTTTTGACTATGCCTAAAGGATGTGGAAATAGTAAAAGGCGCTCTTGGAAAAATGTAAGTATAAGCTACCGAGGAGCGCAGCGTATTATTTAATGCTTGCTGCGAGGTAGTATTAAAATTTCTTTGATAATCGGTAGAAGCAATATTTACACTTGCTCTAAAGGTACTATTAGGTCTTGCTTTAGCATCTTGGCTGTGCGTTATTGCAATATTAAATTGTTTGTTTTTTTGAAAATTAGGACTAATCCTGTCGTTTTCGAAAAGCCGCCCTATTCCTAAGTTTACGTTTCCATTAAAGCGGTATTTCAAACGATATTGAGAAGCCAAATTTATTCGCCAACTGCCGTTTGTAAAAATATCACCTAATATACCTAAATCTACATAATCATTTATTGCCCAATAAAAACCGCCTTGTCTTAAATAAAAACCATTGCCTGGGCTTTCGCCATAAGTTGGTAAAATTATACCGCTGGCTCTTTCTTCATTTAAAGGAAAAAAGGCAAAAGGTAAAACCAAAGGAGTTGGTACATCTGCAATAACCAAATTTGCCGGTCCACTATAAATTGCCGTTTTGGGTATTATTTTCACTTTGTTTACATCAATTCTAAAATGCGGATGATCGTTTTCGCAGGTTGTATAATAAGCATCTTTAGCAAACAGTTCATCGTACTCGTTTTTCTTAACTTCATTTCCAAAAATAATGCCTTCCCCTTCGGCATTTGTAACTAATTGATTTATCTTTCCTTTTTTGGTTTCGTAGTTATACACCATTTCCCGGGCACGGTATTCTTTCCCACTTTCAATCATCAATACATCTTCACCTTTAATTTGCGCAGTATCGGCTACTGCTGTAAATGTTTTATTAGCATAGTTGAAATGAATTTCGTGGGCTTTTACTTCAATGTTATCGTATTTTACTTGCGCATTTCCATATAAATGAATCATTTCATTTTCTATATCATAAACAATTAACTCCGCATCGGTTATAACGGATGAAGTTAAGTCGCTTGTTCCGATTGGTAGGGTTGGGTTAGAAGTTAACAGAGTATCAACAGCTAACGAATCAGTTATCAAGGTATTTACACCGCCTATTCTTTTTGTTGTGTCTGTTTTCAACAGTTCATCCACATTATTTGCAACTTTATTAACAACGCCCGCCCTACTTTGTATAGTTTTCTGGGCAATAATGCTATTAGAAGTACCTAATAGTAGTACTAAATGAGTTAAAATAACAGCTATGTGAAATATTTGATTGATGATACGGGTTAGTTTAAATATCTTGGCCGAAAATTAATCCAAATCTTATTCTAAAGGTCATAACTCCAAGTTAAAAATAGTGAAAAGCCAATATAAATATATTCAACGAATTGCAGTACTAACAATTGTAGTATTTATTTGTTCAGCATTTAATTATACTAAGCATAGCAGTTATAAGGTTAAAACGGTTGTTATTGATGCAGGGCACGGCGGTCATGATGGTGGTTGCAGCGGTCGCAATTCTAAAGAAAAACATCTTACCTTAAAAATTGCACAGCAACTACGGCAATACATTAACAACTCCTTTCCAGATGTAAAGGTTATTTTAACCCGCGACAAAGATGTGTTTGTTGAATTACACGAGCGAAGCGCAATTGCCAATCGTAACAATGCTGATTTATTTATCTCTATTCATTGTAATGCTGCACCAAGCAAATCTACGGTTTATGGTACAGAAACTTATGTAATGGGTTTACACAAAACAGAAAGTAATTTGCAAGTTGCCAAAAGAGAAAATAGCGTAATTTTATCAGAAAGTGATTATGCAAAACATTATGATGGCTTTGATCCAAATTCACCTATGGCACATATTAGTTTTTCTTTATTTCAAAATGCATACCAACAGCAAAGCATTTTTTTTGCAGACTTAGTAGAAAAGCAATTTAGTGAACGGGCAGGTAGAAAAAGCAGAGGTGTTAAGCAAGCCGGCTTTTTAGTTTTGTATAAATCTGCTATGCCTTCTGTGTTAATAGAAAGCGGTTTTTTAACTAACCGTAGTGAAGAAAACTTTTTAAAATCGACCCACGGGCAAGAAATTATTGCAAGTGCTATTTACAGGGCATTTAAAGAATACAAAAATTTAGTAGAAAGTAAAGGTAGTATTGCGTTTATTAATGATATTAAAACTGCAAATGAAACAGGCACTATAGCAGAAAAACCTGTTACTTCCAGTTATGTTAAACCAGCTAAGGTTTATAATATTGAAACTTCAAATAATAAAATAGTTTATAAAGTTCAGGTGTTTGCCTCTTCTACCACAGAAAAGTTAAAGGATCCAATATTTAAACAAATTGCACCAATTGAAATTGATAACTCTGATAATATAAACCGTTTTTTGGCAGGTAATTTTTATGATTATTACGAGGTGCAACGATACTGCTCGCAGCTAAAAGAAATGGGGTTTAAAGATGCATTTGTAGTAAAATACCTTAATGGCAGGCGTACCTACTAATAGGCTTTTGTATTATACAAATTATACTTACTGAAATTTTTTTATCGCTAATTGGCAATGATTCGAAGCTAATTTTGAATTTTTGCTTTTTTGTTTCCGCTATGGTTTAGTTTATTCATCTATTAAGTTAAATTTCTGTTTAAAAGAACGTTTGTTTTCTCATCATTCCTTATTAATAGAATTACTAATTTCGTTTTAAACAGCATTTTTTCTGTAGAGACTTGGGAGACACATTATTTAAAGTATAAAGCAAAAAAATCTTTATATTTTTGTAGCGGAATTAATTAAAAAGTATCTTATTTTATAATGTTTGGAAAATTTTTAAAATGGTTATTTGGTAGTGGTAATATTTCTGTTGTAAACTTACCTCTAACCTCAGCTGACGTAAGCTTAAATATTATTGAGAGTATAAAGTATTTAGTTACCGAAAATGATGTTGATGATTTTGATAAATTTAGTAGAAGGTTGGGTTATTATTCCGATGATTTACAAGCCTTTAACCAAGTTATAAAAGAAGAATATTTTTGGGGAAAATTAATTGAACGAAAGGCAATACCATTAAAATTTGAAGTGGGTAGTATTTTTTATTTACCCTCTACAGATGAAACAACTTTACTTGCTTTTAGTGAAAATTTTAACAGCCAAGAAAAAGCTATTAACCAATATAAAAATTTTAAAAATACTGATGAAGAAAACATTTTAAATACAGCAATTAAGAGAGCAAAGGGCACAATTGGTAAACATTATGGTACAAATTCTTTAATATTTTTAACTCCAAACAAACAATTAATTGGTGCAAGCGAAAATAAAACGGAGGTAATTAACAATGAAAAGCAATACCAAGTTAATTGGGGTGCAGATATTTGGAAATGTAATATTTTTATGCACGATGTGGTTTATGATGCAGGTTTTGAAACAGATATTATGGAAAACCAACACTATATTACCGCAGGGCAATTACATAAATCTGAAAAGTATGAAGAATTGGAAATTGATGTAGTGAAGCCTGGTAATTTAGTTCAACTATATAGTGGCCAAGGTGCTAACCAATCTCATAATATGGTATTAACTACATTTATTAATCGCTCTGTTAAAAGCAATGAAAATGAATTTTGGCAGTTTAAAGCAATAGGGGCAGAACAAGATTGGGCTGCTATTTCTTTTAGAAAATATGAAATTGCCATAAATGATGATGGCTATAAAATTATTGATGCACGCTTTGAGCAAATCCGATTTTTTAAACCAAAATTTAAAAGAGATGTGGTTTAAGTTTAATGTAAATATAATTTATTTTCTGCTGCTTCTGTTAATGGCTTGCAACACTTCAACTGAACAAGTTAAAAAATTTGTTCCTAAAAAAGAATCGGCAGTTACCTCAACATTCAACCAAAAAAAAATTGATTCTTTTGTTAATCAGCTCTCAAAAGAATATAAAATTCATAAAGATACGCTACCTAATTACATCCTAAAAAATTGTTCTTATAATTTTTTTAGTGGTTTTTCTCTATTTAGCAAAAATGGTACAAACAACATTCAATTCCAGTTTTTTGGTTTTAATGAAAGTGGTGTATGCAATGCTGCACAACAAAAATTATTAAACAATTTGGGCGATTTAAGCCAAATAAAACCTGGTAAAAATGAACGATATATAAAAAGTGTACCTTGGTTTGTTATAAAAAATAAACACAACTTAATTATAATGAAATATAGTTGCGAAAATAATCTTTCAGTTGAAAAATTATATCTTTTAAAAAAACAATTGCAGCTACAATTTGCCAATACAACAAGCGAGGTTTTAAATGTGGAATGCGGTGGTCCTTTAAATTGGTTGTGAGTTTTATAACAACAAATAAAAAAAGCCCAAATGGATAGGATAAAAAAAGCCTTTTAGCTAAACAACTAAAAGGCTTTTATAAAAGTATGATTAATATTTTTTACTTATTAACAAAAAACGGAACATTAAAATTATGCTCTTCACTTCTAACTGTTATGCTGTAAAAGCCATTGGCTAAATTAGCGGTGTTAATTTTGGTATTTGTGCTTAACTCATTTTCATTTTTAAGCCAAACTAACTGGCCTTTTGCATTATACAAACCTAAGGCCACATTTTCATTAATAGGTTTCTCAATAGTTAGGTTTACAAAATTGCCATTGGCAGGGTTAGGGTACAAACCAAAGCCAACATTATTTTCGGTTTTATCAATACTTACAATAGCATCGCATTGCGAACGCATACTATTAGCATCAAAAAATACTTTGGTTTCTAACAAACAGTAAGGTATACAATCGTTATGTCTTAATGTACCAACTTCGGGGTATTCATCGCAAAAATCCACATAATCTATATTTGTTTTTCCTCTATTTTCCATTGTTTGTTTTGCTAAACGAGCATTTTCAATACTAACTTGTTCATCATTACAACAACCTTGTATAAATAATGGTGCCTTAGCATCCCAATCGTAATTATCACTTTCGCGCATAGCTATTTTAAAAGGATGGCTATCATCATTTTTAAATTCTTCTACCAGGTCTGCTTTTAACATTTCTATAGGTATGTTTGGTATCAATTTCAGGCTATCGTATTCATCTAAAATTTCAAAAAAGTCTTTGGTATTTCCTTCAAAATCATTAAGATTGCTTAATTCACTTATAAAAGGAGCTTTAAAACTACTATTACCTAATAACTCTGGATATACGGATTGATAACCAACAATTACATAAGGTAAATATTTTGGTGAGCTATATTCTTTAAACATAACATCTTGCATAACGCCAGAAATACTGTAAGCACCAGAAAGTGCCGAACAAGCTGTTACAGTAAACTCATCACTATAGTTTTCTTCTAAATCTTTAAATAAAGCCATTGCGCCGTGGCCGCCTTGCGAGTAACCGGTTATAAAAATCTCTTTGTTCCATACTACGCCAATTTCAGCTGCCATTTCTTTAAAAGCTCTAATCATATCGCGCCCTGCGTTTGCGGTAGATTGTGCATGACTGTATGGATGCATAAAAGGCGAATCACCCAAACCCAAATAATCTGGCATTAACGATACATAACCCGAAGTACTAAACATAGAACCTAAATAATGTTCTAACGATAAGTAAGAAGGCACGCCATCCCAATCAAAAGTTGTACCATGCTGGTAAATTGCCAATGGTAAATCGCAATTAAAAGCTTGCGGAATAGCAACTGCCCCAGATGCTAATATTTCACCGTGTATTGGGTGCTCCGCATAGTATTGTATTTTGTATAAATCAACAGTATATTGCAAGTCTAATGTTGCAAAAACAGAATCAATACTTATTGGAAAATCTTCATCAATTAAAGTAGGCAACAAAAACTCAAATGTACTGGTTGGGTATGAAACAATTTTTTCATAAGAAATTAAATACTCGTTTTGAGCTTTAGAAAAATTGGACCAAAACAGGCCAAGTATTAAACATAATGTTATTAATAAATTTTTTAAATTCATCGACATAAAAGATTAGTTAGTTCAAAAATGGTAATATAATAATTAGATAGTGTTTATTATAAAAATATAAACTAAAGTTAAACTGAATAGGAAAAAGTGTATCGTTTCAATTATAGAAGCCTTTTACAAAGCAAATTTTTTATTTGTTAATTAAAACAATAACTTGCGGTTGTTTCAATAAAAGTATGAAAAAAGTTTATAAAAATGCCGAATTGGCAACAGCAGACATACCAGATAATTGCACCTTAATGTTTGGTGGTTTTGGCCTTTGTGGCATACCCGAAAATTGTATTACCGCTTTAGTAAAAAAAAGTATTAGTGGTTTAACTTGTATAAGCAATAATGCCGGAGTTGATGATTTTGGTATTGGTTTAATGTTACATCAACACCAAGTAAAAAAAATGATTTCTTCTTATGTAGGAGAAAATGCAGAGTTTGAACGCCAATTATTATCGGGTGAGTTAGAAGTGGAGCTAACCCCGCAAGGCACCTTGGCCGAAAAAATAAGAGCTGGTGGCGCAGGCATTCCGGCATTTTTTACAGCAACTGGTTTTGGTACGGAAGTAGCAGAAGATAAAGAAACAAGGCAATTTGGTGACAAACAGTATATTCTTGAAAATTCGTTAACAGCAGATTTTGCAATGGTTAAGGCTTGGAAAGGCGATACTGATGGTAACTTAATTTTTAAAGGAACTGCCAGAAACTTTAACCCAATGATGGCAACTGCTGGTAAAATAACAATAGCCGAAGTAGAAGAACTAGTTGAGCCGGGTGAATTAGACCCAAACCACATTCATACACCAGGCATTTTTGTGCAGCGCATTTTTAAAGGTGTGAACTATGAAAAACGTATTGAAAATTTAACCATTACTGAATAAGCATCTTACCAAAAAAATAAAACAATATGGCTTTAGATAAAAATGGTATTGCAAAGCGAATTGCAAAAGAATTAAAAGATGGCTACTATGTAAACTTAGGTATTGGTATACCAACCTTAATTGCCAATTATGTGCCCAATGATATTTCGGTAACCTTACACTCAGAAAACGGTTTACTGGGTATGGGGCCATTTCCTAAAAAAGAAAAAGTAAGTGCCGATATGATTAATGCTGGCAAACAAACCGTAACTACTTTGCCAGGCAGTTCTTTATTTAACTCTGCCGAAAGTTTTGCAATGATACGTGGCGGGCATATTGACCTAACTGTTTTAGGTGCAATGGAAGTATCGGAAACCGGAGATATTGCCAACTGGAAAATACCAGGCAAAATGGTAAAAGGCATGGGCGGCGCAATGGATTTGGTAGCTGGCACAGATAATATTATTGTAGCTATGATGCATACCAATAAAAGAGGCGAAAGTAAGTTGTTATCAAAGTGTTCATTACCTTTAACAGGTGTAGGTTGCATTACCAAAATTGTGACCAACCTCGCTTTATTAGAAGTTACCAAAAATGGTTTTGAACTAATAGAACGCGCCCCAGGCGTAAACGTTGAAGAAATAAAAACAGCAACTAAAGGTAAGTTGCATATTAACGGCAATATTCCAGAAATGGAGATTAATTAATTTTAAAACAATATAAACCCAAACAAAAGCAATCTGCGAAATTCTGCGAGTTCTGCGGGAGAACACAAACCAAAACAAAAGCAATCTGCGAAATTCAGCGAGTTCTGCGGGAGAACACAAAACAAAAGCAATCTGCGAAAATCAGCGAGTTCTGCGGGCAAATTGTAAAACAAACAAAAGTTCTGCGAAAATCAGCGAGTTCTGCGGGAGAACACAAACCAAACAAAAGCAATCTGTGTAATCTTCGGGCAAAACCTAATCGAAACAAAAGCACTAAAGCCGTCCTTCATCCTCCAACCACTCAAACAAATTGTTAATAGCATCAAACGCTTTTAAGCCTGTAGCATCTTCGCTGCTGCCGCAAATTTCTATTGCTTTTAAGTTAGGTAATTGTATGATGCTTTTGCTCAGCTCTAAATTTTCATTTAAGCTAATTATAGTATTTTCATTTTTTTGTAAGATGCCTTTTACTATTTCAACATCCGAAAAATTTTCTACTAAAACATTTTTATGAAAAGCTTCCATTTTATTTAAATGAGATGCCTTACCTTTCCAAAACACTTCGTAATCTCTCAATTCAGTAGTAAAATGTTCAATAGGTAATTGAATATTATTTATTTGCAATTGATGACAAGTTTGAAAAATGTAATCCAAATTTAAGTTATCGAATTCTGCAATAATCTGCGGGCCTTCAATCCAATCAATAATAGTTTTTGCGGTTTCAATATCAATTTTATTAACATCGTTTGTTTTAAAATTAAAACCCATCCACTCCATACCATAAGCAGCAAAGTAGCGCGCATCGGTTAAGTGGCTTATGTTGCCTGCTTTTATTTTTAGTTTGTTTTGCATATAAATTATGCCGAAATATAGGCTTCTTTTTTAATTTTAAAGCAGATAACATCATTAAAGTAAGGCAATCTCATAAAAAAATGCATCCTTTTTAAATCAAACAATCACAATAATATGCAATGAACTTGTTGCAATGTTAATAGTAAACACAAGTGAACAGGTTCACTTGGAGCAGAGAAAAATTTTCATTCGATTACCATACCAATAAAGTAATCAACCTTTATTTAAAACATTTTTACCAAACAACTGATAGGAAAGCCCACAACCATAAGATGCAGAAAATTCGTGCATTCTTCCATTAGGAGCCTCTGGAAAACTTTGATTTTCTTCAACAACCTTAAATAAACCAGAAACGCCAACACCACCATATACCCTAAGTTTTATTTTTGGGGTAATAGGCATGCTTGAACCTACAATAAATTGATTATCCCATCTTACCATAGGAGATTTTGTATGATAATAAGTAGAAGTTCTTGTTCTAATATCATCTAACTTTAAAATTCTCCTCGCCATAATGCCAACCTCTGTTTTATAACCAGCAAAAAAGCTAGCATAAAAATTTTTTGGTTGATAATTATAAGATATTTCTAATATCGGTCCAAAGTGTTGAATTAATTTTACAGGATACATTTTTCTATAAAACAAATTTCCAAAGTTATATCTAACAGGTAGTTTTTCCTGATATCTTAAACCAACGGAGGTGAGTAATGCGCCGGTTTTTGCTTGTAACTGTAACTGAAAGCTGCGGCCAATTGAATTTTCGTTAAAGTCAATGTTAATATTTTGGAGTTTAAAGTTTGGCTGTGAATAACAAGCTATGGTAAAAAAAAATGTGAAAAAAATTATAACCAAATAATATTTAGAATGCATAAAAACTGTTTTACATAAAAATAGTGCTAATAACTTGAGTACTATTTTCAATTTGTGTTTACTTCATTTTTATCGAATAAATTATAAGTAAGTCCACAACCAATAGTAGTGGCATAATCTGACGTTCTTCCATTAAGTGCTGCAAGAAAAATATGATTTTCCTCCACAATTCTAAATAAACCAGAGCCGCCTACACCAGCATAAATTCGAAATTTTATTTTTGGGCTAACGGGTATAATTGAGCCTACTATTAAAAGATTATCCCACCTAATCATTGGTGATTTTGTATGTAAAAATCTTGGGCTAAGAATTCCTGTACCATCTCTATTTATTAACCTTCTCGCCATAAAAGCAAGCTCGGTTTTAAAACCACAAAAAAAACTGGCATAAAAATTTTTAGGCTGAAACTCATATATTACTTTCAAAATTGGCCCAAAGCGCTGAATAAAATTTACGGGGTACATTGTTTGGTAATATGAAGCGGTGTGATCAAAAGAAAACCGCTGTTTTAAATGATACCTTAAACCAATTGATGTGTATAATGGCCCAGTTTTAGCTTGTAATTGCAGTTGCAAACTCCGGCCTATAGAGTTTTCATTGAAGTCTACTTCTATGTTTTGAAGTTTGAAATTTTGAGCAGAAATAGATTGCGTAACAAGAACAGTAATAAAAAATATTGAATAATATGTTAATCTCATAAAACCAGAAAACGAAGTAATGTTAGTTTTTATTTTTTCTTTTAATAAAAAGCTTACAACTCCACCTTCAAAAACAAACCTCTGCCAAAATCTTTTATACTGTAATTTTTTAAATCACATTGCTGCATTATGCTTTCTACATCTTTTTTGCTGTATAAATACAAAGGACAATTTCTAAGTTTATAACGTACTTGCCTTTGCCAGGCCAATAGCCCGCCACTTTTGGGGAAAGAAGCATAAATCTCTTTGCTTACATCTTGCTTTAATTTATTAAACACTTCGGTAGGTTGCTCAATATAATCGAAGAAGCCCATTAAGCAAGCCGCATCAAATTGTTGTGTAAATTGATGTTGCAGGTAATCGCCTACAGCAAATTCAATTGTACCATTATGCTCAATTTTAGAAGTGATGTTTTTGGCAATGTCAATCATACCTGGTGCCATATCTAAACCTGTAACTGCTTTGCTTTGTTTTAAAAACTCCACTAAATACCTGCCTGAACCACAACCTACATCTAATACTGAATTTATTTGGCTATTGTTAGTATGCTTTAAGGTTTCCTCAAAACGTTTAAACATTACTTGTCTAAAATTTTTATCTACCCAACGGCCAAAACCGCTGCGTTCTGTTGTGTGCCCATAAATAGCATCAAAGTCGCCGGCATAGCCATCAAAAAATTCCTTTACGTTTTTGGTATTAGTATTCATATAAATATATAGTGTGCAAAATTAAGGATTTTACGGATAATAAATCATCAAAAAAAATGAATTAATTTTTTAGTCGAAAATATAAAGTAATCACTATCAAATGTATGCGTATATTAGCAGCATAATTTAATTGATAATTAACTTAGCTATTGTTTGATGAAATAATAAAATTTTTACGGCCAAGGGGTGCTTTTAAATTAGCCCCGATTGAAACGGAAATCCTTTTTGTGCAGCTTAGCGGAACAAAAAGATTGTAGTGGAAAGCGGGACTGCTTTTTATGCGTGCCGTATTATTTCGCTTCAAAAAAAAATCATTTAATATTAAGTTTATAACATTTGTATATTTTTTAATGAAACAATTAATAACTACTTGCTGCTTTATTTGCTACTTAATTACTATTGTAAGTGCACAAACAGGCACTATAAGAGGCTTTGTTTACGATAGCGAAAATGGCGAGCCTATTTTATTTGGAAATGTTTATTTGCTTGGCACAACCATTGGTGGTTCAACTGATATTAATGGCTTCTTTTCTATTAATAAAGTTGAACCGGGCGATTATACTTTGGTAAGCACCTACATTGGTTACGATACCGCCAAAGCCGAAATTACGGTTAGAGAAAATAACATAGTTAACCAAAACCTTTACTTGAAACCACAAAGTACTACTTTAGGCGTTATTGAAATTTCGGCAGAAAAATCGGAGGCGAAAACAGAGGTTAAAACTTCGGTAATAAAAATAACGCCAAAGCTGTTAAACAAAATACCAACCATTGGCGGATCGGCAGATTTGGTGCAATACTTACAAATTGTGCCGGGTATAATTTTTACTGGCGACCAAGGCGGGCAATTGTATGTACGTGGTGGTTCTTCTATACAAACTAAAGTTTTGTTAGATGGTATTACGGTATATAATCCTTTTCATTCAATTGGTTTCTTTTCGGTTTTTGAAACCGATTTAATACGTAATGTGGATGTAATGACTGGTGGTTTTGATGCTGAATTTGGTGGCAGAATTTCGGCAGTAATTGATATTACAACCAAAGATGGAAACAAAAAACGAACCGCAGGTAAAATAAGTGTTAGTCCGTTTATGTCAAAAGTTATTTTAGAAGGGCCAATAAAAAAGTTAGATGAAACACAGGGCGGAAGTATTTCTTATATACTTACTTCAAAGTATTCTTACTTAAACGAATCTTCAAAATTATTATATAACTATATAGATGATGAAGGTTTGCCTTATAGTTTTTTAGATGTTTATGGAAAACTTTCAATGAATTCCGCTAACGGAAGTAAGGCTAGTTTTTATGGTTATAATTTTAATGATGATGTTAATTTTGTTGGGCAATCAACCTTTGGTTGGGGAGCTTTTGGGCTTGGTGGTAATTTTGTTTTAGTGCCCGGGCAATCAAAAACTTTAATTGATGGCAGCATTGCCTATTCTAAATACGATATTAGTTTGTTAGAAGCTGGAAACACACGCCCAAGAACAAGCGATATTGGTGGCTTTGATGCGGCAATGAATTTTTCTTACTTTTTTAACAACAATCAAAAGCTAAAATATGGTATAAATATTGGCGGTTTTAGCACTAATTTTAAGTTTAGAAATTTATTTGAAACTAATTTTGAACAAAAAAACAACACAACAGAATTAAGTGCTTACGCTAAGTTTAGAGGAAATATTGGAGAGAAATTGGTGTATGAGCCTAGTTTAAGAATTAGTTTTTACCCCTCACTTTCTACTGTTGAACCAGAACCTAGAATTGGCTTTAAATACAACATTAATAACAGGTTAAGGCTTAAAGCAGCAGCTGGTATTTATACCCAAAACTTTATTAGTACCAAAAGTGATAGAGATGTGGTAAATTTATTTACTGGTTTTTTAAGCGGGCCAGAAGAAGATTTAATTAAACCAAATGGGAAAGAAGCCCGTAATAATATACAAAAAGCAACTCATTTTGTAGCTGGCTTAGAAATTGATGTTACAAGGGAGATAAATGTAAATGTAGAAGGTTATTATAAAGTATTTAATCAATTAATTAACCTAAATAGAGATAAGCAATTTGCCGACCAACCCGATTACGTTTTAGAAGAAGGTAATGCTTATGGTATTGATGTTTTAGCAAAATATGATTATAAACGTTGGTTTGTTTGGGGCGTTTATTCTTTAGCATTTACTGATAGATTTGATGGCAGAACCCCAACACCAGAAACGGCAGTAAGTTATTCGCCACACTACGATAGAAGACATAATTTTAACTTTACGGCAGCTTACCAAATGGGCGATAAATTAGATTGGGAAGCAAGCGTAAGATGGAATTATGGCTCTGGCTTTCCATTTACAAAAACACAAGGCTTTTATGAATTACTTACTTTAGATGATGGAATATTTACCGACATAATAAGCCAAAATGGTGAACTCGGAATTATTTATGATGAAAATATTAATACTGGTCGTTTGCCAGATTATCATCGCTTAGATGCAAGCTTAAAAAAGAATTTTGTTTTGGGTAAAAATAGTAATTTAGAAGTAGTAGCAAGTGTTACCAATGTGTACGACCGAAATAATATTTTTTATTTTGACAGAGTAAGAAATGAGCGTATTGATCAGTTACCTATTTTACCAAGTTTGGGTATAACTTTTACATTTTAAATCTAATAGTTATTTGTAAAATATAGAACTTTGCTATAACAATCTGTTTTTGTTAGATTTAGAAATTTTAGTTTATTGGTTCTACTACCATTTTAACGGAAAAACCGAACAAACGTCATAGCGGAATTTTATGGAGAGCAACGGAATAAAATATCCGCTATCTCTCCCAGAAAAATAGGCGAGATCGCTGATAAAATCTCCGTTTCTCTCCGATTTTTCTGCGATGACGGTTGGGGTATTTAAAGTATCTTTATGCGTAAGTACTTTTAAGCCTTAAACGCAATGTTTCATTAAATTCGTAGTAGAACCATTTTATTTTACGTATATTTACTTTAGGCAATAAATCTTATAAACATTTATAAATTTAAACAGCGGTATTTATATTATTAAAATAGAACCTGTAATTGTTGATCACAACTATACTACCTGTAGAAGAAAATTTTTAATTAAAAAATAGACAGATGCAAAAACTAAAGTTAAAATCAGCAATAATTACTTACATATTCTTTGCATTTACCATAAGTACAAAAGCCCAGTTAATACCAGCGTTTGAAATGCCATTTTATTTTGAAGATGCATTAGGCAATTTAGATACTATAATAATTGGTTTAGATGAAAGAGCAAGCTTTGAAAAATTAGATAGTCTATTTGGCGAAGTAGCCTTAAACAAGCCATTTGATAGTATTTTTGATGTACGACTTAGAATTAGAAATGGTTTTAGTGGCGATTTTACAAAAAGAGATATTAGACGTTACGAGATAGTTGATGCTTGTAATGGAAAACTAATGCATAGTTATGCTCAGTTTTTTTTAATACACGCTAAACACCCACCGGTTAAAATGTATTATAATTCCAGTAAGTTAAATGATGCTTTATGCAGGCCAAAAGGGGCTTTATTATTGCCAAACAATAGTGTTTATCATTTTATTAGTCCTTTTGAAGTTACGGAATTAGATGAACAATATTACAGATGCCTATCAACAACCGATACTATTTTAATTGAGTTTGATAAAATACCAAACTTTTATGATAATTATGGCGGCATACCTGTTGAGTTAAATAATGAAACCACCGAGCGATTACCTTTCTTCCAATTTGTATTTGGCCGTGATAACTATGAATTTCTTGGTTTAGATATTAGGTTTTGTGAAGATGTAATGATCAACACTACTGCTATTGAAGAAGATTATATTAAGTTATTTCCCATACCTGTAAAAAACAAGCTTTATGTAAGTGGTTTGTTAGAAAGCCAAATTGGGGCATTATTACAAATATATACCACAAATGGGCAATTAGTTTATGAAAATGAAATGCGAAATGCTACCGAAATTTTGCAGTTGAATTATTTACCAGACGGGCAATATTTGGTTACGTTGTTTAAGAATGGAAAATTAATTTCTACAAATAAGTTTATAAAAATAGATTGATAGAATTGATTTATTAGTTATACAACTAGAGCGAATTTATAGGTCGGTTACCTATTTAACCAAGTTAAAACCTAACTTTTACTTTTTAATAAAAAAAAAGAGCCAACACTTAACTTTGTCAGCTCTTCTCGTTTAGTAGCTTTGATTTTCATTTTATTATGATGATCAAAATTAAATATTATCAACGATTTCTATTAATTTTGAGCTGTTCATAAACTGTTCTTAGTTATGAACAATAATTTGAAAGCTTAAAGTTTTAATGAGAAAAGGAAATACTGTACTTGAAGCGTTAAAGTTGGCTTTGATAGATTATTTGGTTATACAGCATGATTTTGAGCCAGTTGTACATAACTGGAAAAGAAGTGACTTTGTAAATGCAGCAAAATTTTTTTCAGAAAAGCTTAGTGTGCAAAGTGTTATAATAGGTAATAAAAAACAATTAATTGATACTTATATCTCCAATAGTACATTGGAACGAATTTTTAAATATGGCTATGCTTTACCTAACCCTATTGATAAAAGAAGGTTAAATACGCTAAACAAATTAGCCCTTTGCTTAGGCTACAAAAATTTTAGCGATTACAGCTTTGCCTCTAACCATCATTTAAATATTGATTTTAAGCAGTTAATTTTAAACGCTAATGCCGCCGAATTTGAGGCTTATAAAAATTTGCCAAAAGCTAACATAGCAAAATTACTACCTTATTATGTTAAAGATGGGCCTGCTTATAATAAAATATATAAGTTAGTTCATAAGCAAATTAGCAGAGATGTTTCTTTAAAAGATGACAAAAACCCATCTTACCATGAAGTATTAGAAGTTGAGGTATTAAAAAAAGAGCCTGAAGTAGTACGCATAAAAACAGAAGAATGTTGGTACTTAAAATGGCACAGTAAAGATGAAAATATAAATGTAAATTATTACAACAATAACAATACACAATTGTATTTACTAAACAAAACCGATGCCGGCTGGAAAATAAATGTTAACCACTATCCTTATCATTTTCCTTCTTAAACTAAGGCAAACTGTTTTTAAATTGCTGGTATCTATTTAAAAAATCATCCCCATCGGCACACATTAATTCGGTTGCTTTTGTATTAATATCTTCTACCCTATTGCCTGGGTTGGGGTGCGTGCTTAAAAAAGCTGGTAAGCTGCCTGTTTCCCCTTCCTCAATCAGTTTCTCAAAAAAACCGCTTGCACCGTTGGCGTGCCACTCGCTGTTACACAAGTAATTTACCGAAAAGTCGTCCGCTTCTTTTTCTTTACTTCTTGAAAAAGTTAGTCCAGCCAAACCGGCTGCAATTTCACTTAAAGTATTTTCGTTTTCTCCAAAAATTAAACCTAACACTAATGACAGTCCATAATTAGTGGTTAAATTATCGGTAACATGTCTTCTATCAGCGTGAGCAATTTCGTGCGCCAAAACGCCTGCAAAATCTGTTTCATTATCTAAAAATTTAATTAAACCAGTATACACATAAATATAACCTGCTGGTCCGGCAAAAGCGTTTAAAACCGTATCATTATGTATAATTTTGGTTTCCCATTCAAATTCATCTTTGTAAATAACATCTTCACTATCTAAAATTTCATCTCTTATACGGTATAAGTGGTCGTAAGCTTCGCTGTATTCGTTTTCATCTAAAATAAGATATGTTTCTTTATCATTTGCAATTTCTTCGGCTAACTGTTGCCCTAATAATTTGTCATCTTCAATAGTAAAAATATTAATACTATTGTCGCCGTTTTCATCTGGTTGGCAACCCACCCAAACAAAAGTGGAAATAAGTATGCCTAATATTAAATAAGTATTGTTCATTGTTATGTTTTTGTAAGATGCTTTATTTATAATTTAAGACGGTTTAAAAAACGAAATGGTTCTATCACTAACATTTAAAAGATCTTTAGGTAGCTCTTTGCTGTCCCAGGGGTGCTTCATACCAAAAGTATGGTTGGCGTTTTCTACCGCACACAAAGTGGCATCAGGTATCCAACTGTTTAATCTTTCTGCGCAGCTAAATGGTACAGATGTATCTTCAGTTCCGTGAACTACTAAAACAGGTTGTTGTATTTTTTTGCTAACAAAGGTATTTCTAAACGATTTAAATTGCTAAAATAGTTTTCAACTAACTGATAATTTAAAGGCATTTGTTGTTTTGTTCTGCCGTTTAATACATAAATAGTGCCTTTCTCTTTCCAATTTTCAACAACTTCATCATTCCAGTTTTCGCCATAATCTGCTACGCTTGCCCAGGTGCAAACTTTATTAATGCGTTTATCTGCAACTGCTTTTAGCAAAACAATTCCGCCACCTCTACTATGGCCAATTAAGTGTACTTTGGTTAAATCAAAATGCTCGGCATAAGCATTGTTGGTATCAAAAACCCAATCAATCACTACTTGCAAATCATCTAATTCTTTACAAAAATTGTTTTCTCCAAAGGCGTTTAAATCAGCAAATTCTGTAGCTTGCTCAATTGTAGTGCCATTGTACGCAAAGTTAAACTTTACAAAAGCCATTTGCTGCCTTACAAAGTGTTGAGCAACTAAGTTGGTGGCCCCAAAATCTTTAAAGCCTTTAAAACCGTGTACGTAAATTACAACAGGCTGCTTTTTTTCATTTTTGTTTAAACTAATATCGGCTAAAAAAGCCCTTTCGCCTTTAAGTGTTTTTAATTGAAAATTATATTGATGTATTTGCATTATATTTTATTTGTTTGCAATTTATCTTATCCAGTTCAAATAATTATCACTATTTATAACTTTAAAGGTGGTGTTGATGTAAGTTTTTTGCCAGGCAATTGGTTGTTTAGCTTTTTTATTACTGTTCCATTTAAATTCATAAGTGTGTAGCGTTCCATCTCTATCTTCTACCCAGTCAATTTCTTGTTGATCGTAAGTTCTCCAAAAATAATTATACACCAACATTTTTGTATATTTTTGATGTTTAATGCGTTCGCTAATGATGTAGTTTTCCCACAAAGCACCAATATCATTGCGTAGTTCAATAGGGTTCATATTACTAACTAACATATTGCGTAAACCATTATCATAAAAGTACCATTTTTTAGATTTTACTATTTCCTTTCTTAAATTTCTGCTAAAGGCACTTAGTGGATGCAGTATAAATACTTTGGTTAACAAATCTAAATATCTTTCAACTGTATTTTTGCTCATCGCTAATTGTTTGCCAATTTCTGTATTAGATACTTCATTACCAACTTGAAAAGCGATAAGCCTTAGCAAATCAAAAATTTTATCGGCGTTTTTAATATTTTCAAATTCTAAAATATCTTTAAGCAGATAGGAGTTTACCAATTCTTGTAAATATTCTTTTTTATCTTCTATATTTTTTAAGTGCAATAGTTCTGGGTAATTGCCAAATACTAACCGATGTTTTAAGTTAGCTACTTTTTGTATATCGTTTTCTACCTGTTTCAGCTCAATTTCCGATAATGGAAACATATAGTATGTCTTTTTTCTTCCTGTAAGTGGTTCGCCCATATATTTGTTAATGTCAAATGCTGATGAACCTGTTGCTAAAATTTTTAATCCATCAATTTCATCAATCATAAGCTTTAGTATTTCACCAATATGTGGTATTTTTTGAGCTTCATCTATTACCAAAAACCTAATTTTGCCTAACAAACTTAAATAATGTTGCACACTACGGTTGGCTAATTTTTTTCTTACATCTAAATCTTCTCCATTTAAAAGCAAGTAAGGTTGTTTAGTTTTTGCAAGTATTTGTTTAATTAAGATGGTTTTACCCACTCTTCTTGGCCCTATTAGCACAATAACTTTATTTGGAACAAAGCTATTTACAACCTGTGTCTCTGTCAATCTTTTTATTAAATTATAGCTCACTTCTTAATTTATGTAAATTTAGTCAACAAATATACTAAATTTAGCTAATTATAGTCTATCAACTGACTAAATTAACGTAAATTTAGTCACTATACTGACTAAATTTAACTAAATATGGTCAATGTCAATGATTGTAGTTTCAAAAAACGTTATTTTACAACTTATATTCATTTTTAATTTGTTAGCAATTCCATTTGTATTTAAAGCTACAGTCTGCTACTTTCACAGTTTATTAATTAACTTATTCAACACTATTGTCTAATGAAATTTAATCCATCGTTTAATACAGCAGTTAACCAGTTAAATGCCAAGCAAAAAGAAGCAGTTAATAATATAGAAGGACCAGTATTGGTTGTAGCCGGGCCTGGTACTGGTAAAACCCAAATATTGGCTGCCCGCATTGGTACAATTTTACAAAATACCGATGCTGGCCCAGAAAACATATTGGCTTTAACATTTACAGATGCTGGCACAATAGCTATGCGGAAACGCTTAATTGAATTTATTGGGCCTGAAGCTTACAGAATAGAAATTTCTACTTTTCATACTTTTTGTAATAATGTAATAAAAGCACATCCTTATTTGTTTGCTAAAGGTGCTTTAGAGCCAATTTCGGAATTAGAAGAGATGAAATTGTTAGAGGCATTAATTAACAGTTTTCCAGCAAATCACCCTATGAAAAAATGGAAAGGTGATAATCGCTACGACAGGAGGAAGTTAAAGTGGCTTTTTGATACTATGAAAAAAGAGCGATGGTCGCCAGCCTGGTTACACAGTAAAATTGAAGAATGGGAAGCAAGTGAAAAAAATAATGATTTTTATATTTACAAAAGAAAACAAGGACAATTTAGCAAAGGTGATTTTAAGGAAGCTACTTTTGAAAAAGATGTAGCAAAGCCAATGCGTTTACTAAAATCGGCCGTAATGGAATACGATACCTATCAGCAAAAAATGCAAGAAATGGGCAGGTATGATTTTAATGATATGATAACCTGGGTGTTAGATAAGTTTCAAGATGAAGCACATAAAGATTTATTGTTAGATTATCAAGAGCAATACCATTATGTTTTGGTAGATGAATATCAAGATACCAATGGGGCGCAAAACCAATTGTTGTATTGCTTGTTAGATTATTGGGATGCACCAAATGTTTTTGTTGTTGGCGATGATGATCAATCTATTTACCGTTTTCAAGGGGCAAACGTTGCTAACATTACTGCTTTTAATACTAAATATAAACAACATTTAAAGGTAGTTGAGTTAATTGATAATTACAGAAGCAATCAAGTTATATTAAATGCAGCCAATAAACTAATTAGTGAAAATAAAGAGCGTTTGGTAAACGAACTATCGCATCTTACCAAAAAATTAAATGCCGCAAAAGTAAAAGAAAATACTGCACCAGAAGTGCGGGTTTATATAAACGAAGCGCAACAGGCCTTTCATATTGCTACTGAAATTGAAACCGCACGCAATGCAGGGAAAACCTTAAATGAAATTGCAATAATATACCCAAAGCATAAATTTGCAGATGATATAATTAGATATTTTGACTTAAAGCAAATACCGTATCAAGTAAAAATGCGGCAAAATATTTTACAATCTACATTTGTAAAAAATATTATTAAACTTTTACAATACCTTACCGAAGAGGGGAAAATATCGCACAGCCGTGAAGATTTACTGTTTGACATAATGCATTATAAATGGTTTGGTATACATCCACTAACTATTGCAGGTATTGCTTTTGAATTACGCAGCCTTAAAAGAAATAACAAAAAAGCGAAGTGGAGAAATGTAATTGCAAATTATAAAGTAAATGAGCAACCCGATATTTTCAATACTGGCAAAATGGGGCAATATAAGCAAGTTAGAAAGTTGAGTACTTTTATTGAAACGTGGATAAGCGAAAGCAAAAACATAACCTTACCTTCTTTAATAGAAAAAATAATAGCCGAAAGTGGCCTGCTGAATTACCTTATTCACGCTCCCGAAAAAATTGACTTGATGGAAGAACTTCGTACCTTTTTTAATTTTGTAAAAGAAGAAAACGAAAGAACCAATAATTTTAATTTAAACAATTTGGTAGAAGGCATTGAAGAAATGCAAGACAACCAAATTTCTTTACCGGTTTTTAAGTTAACTGGCGACCCCGATGGAGTAATGCTTACGACTGCACATAGTTCAAAAGGCTTAGAGTTTGAAACAGTTTACGTAATTCAATGTTTAGAAAGTGCCTGGGAAAAGCAACGTACCAGCAACATGCGGTTTAAATTACCTGGCAATTTAATTGATAGTGAAAAAGGTAGTGATGAGGAAGAAAAACGACGCTTGTTTTACGTAGCAATTACCCGTGCAAAACAACAGTTATTTATGTGTTTACCTAAGTTTGATGTAAAGGATAAAGAACTGAACAGAAGCCGATTTGTATCGGAGGTATTAACTTGTGAAGAAGTACTTGAAAAACATATTGACTTAGATGCTAATGCCTTAGCAGACTTTCAATTGGATACGCTAAAACAAAAGCCAGCAGCCGATTTAATTATGATTGAAAAACAAATGATTAACCGAGCTTTACAAAACTATCAACTAAATGTATCGCATTTAAACAGTTATTTAAAGTGCCCAAAAAACTTTTATTTCAACCATATTTTAAAAGTGCCTGCCGCAACTAATGCTAATATGACTTTTGGTAATGTTGTGCATGGTACGCTTGAAATGTTCTTTAAAAAAATGCGGGAAACAGAAACGTTTCCAGAGATAAAAATAATGTTAGCATTTTTTGAGCAACAAATGCAATACTACCGCAATGCTTTTGGCAAAAAAGCTTACGAACAAATGTTAGAATATGGCAAACACATATTGCCGCAATATTATGAGGCTTCTATTAATAATTGGAGTAAGGTGGTAGCTATTGAGCAGGTGATACAAAAAGTTATTGTAGGCGATATGCCTATAAAAGGGGTAATTGATAAAATTGAATTTGATGGCAAGGATGCTAATGTGGTAGATTATAAAAGTGGTAAATTTAGAAAAGAAAAATTTAACAGACCAAAGCCAAAAGAAGAATGGAAAAAACAAGATACCCCAACTTTTGAAGAAGAATTTGGTGGCGACTATTGGCGACAAGGAGTGTTTTATAAAATTTTAATTGAGGCAGATAATCGTAATTCGTGGAATGTGGTAACTACCGAATTTGATTTTATTGAGCCAGACAAAGACACTAACAAATTTCACAAACAAAAAGTACCTATAGTAAAGGAAGACATTGCCTTAGTAAAAGAACAAATGAAGCTAGTTTGGCAGGGCATACAAAACCACCAATTTGATGGCGAATGCAAAGATCCTTATTGCAGATGGTGCGGTTTTGTTGATGAAAACTATGAAAAACTACCCGAAGCAGATATTGAATTGGGAATAGAAGCAGATGGTATTGCAGAAGATTTGGTGTTGGGTTAAAATTTGGCCATATTTAGTGAAAGTTTTATTTTTAGTTAATGAACGATATTTAACTTGTGGTTATTGACCTTTTTATTATCGATAATAACCTTAACCATATAAACACCATTAGCCAAATTTTTTATACTTAGTTTAGCTTTGGTTTGATTAGGTTTAAGATAACTATATTTAATTAGCATTCCAGTTAAGTTAAATATTTCAACTTTACAGGTTTCAAAAATCTTGTCATTTACTTTAATGGTAATTTGTTGATTTGCAGGATTTGGATAAATAGTTGTACTTTGTTTAGAGGCAATTTTACAGCTTGAATGTAAATTAATATCATCTAATTGTGCAGGACAAGCAAAAGGTGCGTAACTCCATTTTACTCTAATGTCATAATCTCCAGATGACAAATTTTCTACTCTAAACAATTCATCTGCTGCTGGTAGAGTTACGTAATTTTGTCCACCATCAATACTAATATCAATTTTACTTAGTGCTTTTTTTAACCAGGTTAGTTGCAACCACCCGTTGTTTTGTCCACAAGAAGCTGCTCCCCAAGTTCTTGTTACTTCATGTGATAAGTCCATTATATTAATATCATCTAAAGTTGTTACACAACCATTTGCTCCTTTTTTTACTTTTATATCATAGTTTCCAACAGCTAAATAAAATGCATCAAAGCGGTTTTGCCCAGCATTTGGACTTGTGAAAGTTTGCCCACCATTAATACTAATTTGTAAATCATTATAATATGGGTGATTAGGCCAAACTAATGATAATGAAGCATCATCAACAGCACATATAGATGTCCAATTTCTTACAATATTGTTTATCAAAACAGAATCGTTATCATTACAATTGGTATCAAAAATATCTAACTGTGGAAGACAGGCGATTTCTGCATTATTTAAAGTAAGGTCATTATCGAATACAGCTGTTAGTTCCTCCGTTCCATTGTTACTAGTTTTGTTATTAAACGATGTAAAATATTCGTCAATATATATATCGCCACTACTAACAGTTTTACCAACTGCTATATTAAAAAATACATACCCAACAAGATGTTGATTAGTGCTTGAACTAAATGTAGTATTAACGGTTACATCATTTATGCTAACATTAATAAAGCCATTTTGCTTATTAGCTGTTTCTGACACATCGAAACAATGCTCTTCAAAATTATCACTTTCAACATATCCGTAAAGTAACAATTTATCTGTATTGTAATTTAAAAATATGGTAGAATTACCAATATTAAAATCCATATCAGAATTATCAGCGTATTCTAATATAAGTGCTATTGCTAATACATCTGTTCCACAAGTTGTATTTTGATTAATGGTTGCTTTAATAACCGATTCTGCAAAAAGCTTATGAGTAAAACCTAAAGCAATGATTATAAATAAATACAGTATTATTTTTTTCATAATTCTATTTTTAGATTACTTAATTAGTTGATGCGCTAAAGGTTCGCCAATTTTACTTTTATTATTACGCCACAGATCCAAGTCATTATTATCTGTTATTTCATCGCCATTTAAATCAGTTGCTTTGTAGCCAATAGTATTATCATTTCGCTTAATTAAATTATGATCTTTATTATTGATTATTCCGTTTTGGTCAACATCTCCTGCAATCATTGCATAAGTACCGTTACCTATATCTTTAAGTTGATTGTTACCAGTCACTTTATCAAGATCTTCAGTAAGATTTATTGATAAATTTATATTGCTATCAATTATATTAATATTTTCATTAACCAAAACGCCTAAATGAAATCTATGATATACCAACAACCTATATGAACCAGAAAACAAATGAAAGGTTGTGCCTAAGGTTCCATCTAAATCAAATAATCTGCCATCTTTATTTATGAAAAGTGCTTTTTTGCCAACAGCTGAGATATTTGTAAAAGAACTTGCATTGGAAGGATTAACTAAAGGCGCAGGGCACAAATCTAATTCTAATATAGTATTATCATATATTTCTAAATACATCCAATCTACAATAGTATCTGGAATTTTTTGAACTTCCTCAACTCCGAAATAATTAAATCTTGTTGATTGATATGGTTGTTTTAATGGTAATAAATCATTATTGAGTAGGTTGGTATTCATTTCTTTGGTGTCCTCTTTTATAAAGCCTTCTAATAAAACAGTTAAATTTAAGTTTAAATGATAGCTCATTAAGGGTGTAAATATTGGAGCAGGTTTAGCAATTAACGAAGGCATACCACTTTCAGCAAAAACAGGATCGTAATTTTTATTATTACCTGGTACAAAGGTTTTATTTAATGCTAAATCGGTTGCTCCAAACCACTGTTTTAAAATTTTTGAATACACAGTTCTATAATCATATTCCATTTGTTTAGGATTTGGAGCACCTTGCAAATTGATGTCGGCTAAATCTAAATTAGCACCAATTGCACCCTTTGTGTTAGTATCTAAAGAATCACCAATAACAAACATACTCGATAGTGTGCCGTGGTCTGTTCCTCCACTAAAATTGTCTTCAACCTTTCTGCCAAATTCAGAAAAAGCTACTGTTAATACTTTTGTACTCAGGTTGTTTATTAATAATTCTTGGTGAAATGCTGTAATTGATTCTGATACATTTTGCAATAAATTTGCATGGTGTTCTAGTTGATTAACATGCGTATCAAAACCGCCAATTTGCACCATAAATACTTTTGTTTTGGAGCCGCCTTTAAGAAGCCTCGTTATCGTTTTAAACTGTAAAGCTAAATCTGACTGTAAATATTGAGATCCGTTATTGGGCAAGGCTACCGTTGAATTATTACCTTCATTAAATAAACATTGAATTCTGTTTGAGTATACTTGCGTAGATTTTTCAATTAAAGAGGCATATTGAAGCATTTCGTTAATACAACTATTACCAAATTCAGTAATTGGGCTGCCGCTAATTCCACTAACCGTATCGTACAAACCAGCTGGGTCTTGATTAGTTAAATTTAAATGATAGTTGTGCTCTTCTATTGTATGAAAACCTAATTTTACTGGGTTTGCAAAGCAGATACCTAATGGATCTAATTGCCCCTCATAAGGTACACCAACATAATTTGGATAACGATTTTTTAGAAACCGCGCAATCCAACCTTCTTTTTCTGTTGAATTATCCGCAGTACCATCAATTCCTCTTAACAAAATAGATTCTGCACTAAAATGAGAACCATTTACTTGTTCGTATCCAACTCTTTGTATAATCTTCAACTCGTTATTGGAATATAATTTTTTTAAACCAGCTAAGCTTGGATGAAACCCTAAGTTAGAACCATCATTAAATGAAAGAAATGAATTTTGATCAATAACTGTTGATGATCGTTGAGTTATGTAATTTGTGTCATATTGATCTAATGGTAATATAGTGTTAACAATATCGTTTCCACCAGCCATGTATAATATTACTAAACATCTATCTTCATATTCGCTGCTATTACCATAAAACGAAGCAGGTAGTATTGAAGCATTCAATATTTGGTTTCCAAAACCTGTTAAAAAAGCTGGTGCCATACCAGCTGAAATGCTATTTCTTAAAAATTTTCTTCTATCCACTTTTTTAAATTTAAAAGGTTTGAAATTCATGACTTTCAGTAATTGCTCTGCAAAGGTTATAAAGTGGTGTTTCTACTTCAGTACGCTTTAACATATCAGTTTCATCTAAAATAAATTCGTGCCAAGCAATTGTCCAATCCATATCAGGAATTTCTCTCATAAAAACTCCAAAAAAATAAGCATATCTTTCTGAATCTGGCAGTAGAGGTTCAGGTAATAAATATTTGAGCATCGTTTCTACCACAACGTCAGGGCTATAAATATCCGCTCCTATTTCAACTATGTTTTTCTTTACCCATTCTATTAAATCAACTTTATATTGTATTGCTACATCTTCATATTGTTTATTAAAACCTTTAAATCTAGTGTAACCATCTAAAAGGCTTCTACCAAATGAATAGCGATTGTAAAAATTATTATTGTCAAGCCAATTCTTAGAGTAGTTTTCTTCTTTGTAACAACCTATATATCCCTCAACTGTATTAGGTCCTTCTAAATTAAAACCACAAAGTTGCAGGGGCACACCAAATTGCGTAAACATGCAGTTATGAAATACCTTCTTTAGGTTTGCGATAGTTAAATAACCTTCAGTAACTAAATCTTTATGATCAATTCCAAGTTCTGCAAAATAAATGCTGGTATAATCATTATTAGGTAAGCTGCTACTTCCATCATTTACATAAGAGCCATCAATTGAAATTGGGTTAGCATTAAAGTTTACATAAACAACTTTAGGTTTTCTAACTTCATTTATAAAGCCCTTTTCATCCAGGCTGTTAACAATTTCTTTATAAATGTTTACTAAATTATCAAGATCTTTATTTCTTATTTCAAGCAGATTTATTGAGGTTAAAAGCAGTTCTAAAGGCGACTTAATTTTTGAGCCAATTAAAGAATTACAAGGGCTATACCCTTTAGAAGTTCCATCTTCATAAAAATGCTCACTTTTCAATAAGTTTTTAAGCACTTGCTGGTATAGAAAATTTACATTTTGCGTTTCGTTGATAGCGTATAAATCATTTGCCAAAACAGTAATAACATTAGTTTCAACATTATTGTCAATTTTATCGCTAACAAAATACCTGTACATTTTTCTAACAAAAGAATGAGCAGTTGGTTTAATATTAGGATTTGTAGAGCCAGTTGGGTCATCTTGGTCAAAAACCATATCAATAAACTCCCACAGTTCCCTATCCATATCAGCTGCTGATGTAGCACTTTCTATTTCCTTTCTGCCAAAAGCACTTGAAAATATTTTTTTTGTAATACTTGGTTCATTTGGATCTTTTACCCAATGATTAGCAAAATTTTTAGTGCCCCAAGGTCTGTTAGCTACTGTATCAAAATTAAGTTTATCATCAGTAAAGCCAGTTAATACTTTTGCAGCTTCAACTACATCTTGTTCGGTATAATTTACATAATCACCTTCTGTATTAGAATTAGGGTCTTTTAATATGGTGAATAACTCTAAAAATTCACGAGCATAATTTTCATTTGGACCTTTTTTAGTGTTCACATTATTATCTAAATATAAAAGCATTTGGTTACTATAGGTCATAATAAAAGCTAAGGCTTTTAAACTATTGGCATAATTATATCCATCACTTGTAAAACCATTCGTAACATCAATACCATTTACAAAATCGTACATTAACTTCCAATGTGGGTAATGATAATGTTGTCGCTTAATAGATGTTGTGAACAAAGTGTTCATCCAAAAAACTAATTTCCATCTAATAGAAGTATCGTTAATTGCCTCGTACATTTGCCAGGAAAATACCCCTGATTGTAAATAGGTAGCTGTTAAATAATTATCACAGTTTATATGATGATTACCAAAATTATCAACTATTTGATAGAAGGAAGAATGACAATAATTACGCCCACCAACATAGTTAACCTTTGAGGCTCCATAACCAGGTGGATGCATAGGAGCGCCGTCTTTATGCCATAGTGGTCCGTTTGGAAAAAGTAAGCCTTTGTTTGGAGGCAAACCATTTGGCCCTAATGAGTTTTCATTAAAATTAAACAAATGCTCAACCGCTTGTTCTGCTGTTAAAGTGGCAAATGTTCTAATGCGTTGGGGTGTTACATTAAATGTACAACGCCGTAAAAGATGGGCAGCTTTTTTTTCACCTAACATTCCTGTATGCTCAGTTAAAGGCATATTTGTTTATAAAATTTTAAGATGCAAAAATAACTAAGCGAGAAAAATTAAAAAAGGACAGTTTTGAGCATTTTTCTTAACAAAATCAATCTTTTCAATACTTTGTATATGTATAAACATATTCAAAATCAGACATTTGTAAGTTTTTATGAAGTTTCTATTTCTAAGTAAAATAGGTTCGCTACCAAGTTAGCAAAACGGTTGGTTTAAGTTTTAAAGTTAAAGCCCTTCAAAGGCTTAGATACAGGATTATTAAAGCGCTTTTACCCTTGCTCATTTGTTACGTTTAACAATTTCAATTTTAGCAAATTGAAACGTTCACAATTAGAATATTTCAATTTTCATCAATACAAAATATTATGGTAGCTATTCAGAAGTCAGACCATTTCATTGCCAGACATAATTTGGGCGAAAAAAGCGTTTTTGACTTCACTCGGCCAAATTTATCAAACGTTTTACGGCGAAGCGGCCTGACTTCTAACCTTTACTAAATAGTAACACTAAAACTATATAATAACCAGCCTATCTGCTTTTAAACAGCATAAAACATGAGGTAAAAATGAAACGGATATAAGTTTTATTGTGCAATTAAACTGTTGCGGTAGCAGCCAATTCTAATTCTTCAGCTAAAAATTCATCATAGGTGCGCAAGCGATCTTTATGCGTTCCGTTTTCTTTTATTTGTATAATACGGTCAGCAACAGTTTGTACAAACTTATGATCGTGTGAGGTAAATAAAACCGTGCCGTTAAAGTTAATTAAGCCATTATTAAAAGCAGTAATGCTTTCTAAATCCAGGTGGTTGGTAGGTTCATCTAAAATTAAAAGATTACCCTCTCTTAACATCGCTTTCGAAATCATACAACGTACTTTTTCGCCACCCGAAAGCACGTTACATTGCTTTAAGCTTTCTTCTCCGCTAAACAACATTTTACCTAAAAAACCACGTATATAAACTTCTTCTTTGTTTTCAGAATAGTTACGCAACCAATCTACTAAATTTTCATCACTTTCAAAATATTTCGTATTTTCGGTAGGCAAATATGCCGTTGTTATCGTTTGTCCGTATTGAAAAGTACCAGAATCTGGTTCAATTTCGCCAGCTAAAATTTGAAACAAGGTTGTAATAGCCGTTGCATTATCACTTACAAAAGCAATTTTATCACCGCGTTGTACTTCAAAAGTTAGGTTCTCAAACATTAAGCGTCCATCAATTGTTTTGCTTAGGTTATTTACATCTAAAATACGGTCTCCAGCATCACGTTTTTGATTAAAAATTATAGCAGGATATTTACGATTGCTCGGTCGTATTTCTTCTATTTTTAGCTTACCCAACATTTTCTTTTTGCTGGTGGCCTGGCGAGATTTACTGGCATTGGCACTAAAACGTGCAATAAATTCTTGTAATTCTTTCTTTTTGTCTTCGGCTTTTTTGTTGGCGCTAAAGCGTTGTCTTAATGCTAACTGGCTACTTTCGTACCAAAAAGTATAGTTACCCGTATAAAGCATTATCTTACCATAATCAATGTCGGCTACGTGTGTACAAACTGTATCTAAAAAGTGGCGATCGTGAGATACAACAATAACTGTGTTTTTAAAATCAAGTAAAAAATCTTCTAACCAGGTGATGGATCGAATATCTAAATCGTTGGTTGGCTCATCTAACACTAACAAATCCGGATTACCAAACAAAGCCTGCGCTAAAAGCACCCGTACTTTTTGAGTTGGGTCTAACTCTTTCATTAATTTATGATGAAAGCTTTCGTGTATTTGAATACCACTTAGTAATGCCGCCGCTTCTGGTTCTGCATTCCAGCCATCCATTTCTGCAAACTCGGCTTCTAATTCGCTGGCTTTAATACCATCTGCTTCATCAAAATCTGGTTTTGCATAAATTTCTTCTTTAGCAGTCATTATTGCCCAAAGTTTTTTGTGGCCCATCATAACTGTATTTAACACACTCACTTCATCGTACTCGTAGTGGTTTTGTTTCAAAACCGCCATCCGTTTACCAGGTTCTAAACTTACGCTGCCAGAATTCGCATCAATTTCGCCAGTTAAAATTTTTAGAAAGGTAGATTTACCTGCTCCATTTGCACCAATTACACCATAGCAATTGCCTTCTTTAAAAGTTACATTTACTTCATCAAACAAAACTCTTTTGCCGTATTGCAACGATATGTTATTAGTACTTATCATATTTCTGAAATTTAAAAGTGCAAAGGTACGGTTATCTGTAATAAAGGGCAAATTTATTGAAACACTCTAATAAAATAATAGCTTAAACAATAAATATTTTGAAAATAAGCTTTAAATTACTATTGAAAAAGTAGTCCCGCTATACGCTCCAATCTTTTTATTTTCCAAATGGGTTTTACCCATTGTAAAACAAAAAGGATTTACGCTACTATCGGGTTTAGTACAAAAACGGTTGTTTTTCATTGCAGAGGTTTCTGTAACTACACAACAAAAAATAATTTTGTATCTTAGTGCAATCGTTAATATTTAACTTATGACTGTTATTCCAGACGAAAAATTAATTGCCGACCTTTTAGCGAAACCTAATGCGCCACATTTACTAACAACAATGCAGCAGCAATTAGAAGCAGAGCGTAAAAGAAGGTTGCAATTTTACAACGATATTACTGAGCAACAAAAAGTAGAGTTTATCAATGGCGCAATAATTATTCATTCGCCAGTAAAAAAAGCCCATAACGATGCGGGTAAAATGTTATTGACCTTACTCAATCCATATATTATTAAAAACAAACTCGGCTTTTTAGGCTATGAAAAAATAATGATCGCTTTAACCCGCAATGATTACGAACCAGATTTATGTTTTTTCAATCAACAGAAGGCACAACATTTCAAAGCAGACCAAAGCTTGTTTCCAGCACCAGATTTTATAGTTGAGGTTTTATCAAAAAGTACAGAAGCTAACGACAGAGGTATTAAGTTTAGTGATTATGAAGCACATAATGTAATGGAATATTGGTTAATACATCCTACCAAAAAATATGTTGAACAATACATTTTAAGCGAAAGCGGAGAATATGAATTAAAGCTAAAAGCCAGCGAAGGAAACATTGAAAGCTTAGCCGTAAAAGGTTTTAAAATACCAATAGCTTCTATATTTAATGAAACCATTAACATGCAAATATTAGAAGAAATAATAAAAATTGTTTAAGCTTTTTGCACAGAAACCATAGTGCCATTTTTTTCAAATATATTAATAATACAACCTAACTTAATGGCATAATTTTTAGCCTCGTGGCCTGCCGGAAAATTAAATATTACAGGATAATCATATTCCTTGACAGCATCTAAAATTATTGATTCAACTGTTTTACCAAAGGGTACTTCATTATCATTCATTTTGTTAAAAGAACCCACCAAAATACCTTTCAATTTTTTAAGCTTGCCACTTAGTTTTAGCTGCATCATCATACGGTCAATATGATACAGGTATTCATCTAAATCTTCAATAAATAATATTTTATCTTGTACATCCATATCATACTTTGTACCACTTAAATTATGCAAAATAGAAAGATTGCCACCCACTACAATTCCATTTAAACTGTTGCCTTTGTTTTGCAAGTGCGGCTTAAAAGCGTAGGTCAAACTACCACCAAATAAAGCCAGTTTTAAACTTTGTTTAGAAAACGCATCTACATCATTAAACTGCATAGCCATACAAGTATGTAAGCTAATGTAACCTTGGTTATGAAGGTAATTATGTAAAACGGTAACATCACTAAAGCCACATATAAACTTAGGTTTTGTTTTTAAAACATTTAAATCAATAGTATCAACAATTTTTATAGTTCCATAACCACCTCTAACACAAATAATGGCTTTTATATCGGGGTCGTTTACCATCTGTTGTAAATCATTGGCACGTTGCTGTGTCGTTCCTGCAAATTGATAATCCATCTGGTTTGCAGTATTTCCAATTTTAACTATTAAACCCCAGGCTTGCAATAATTCAACAAAAGGTTCAATATCTTTGAAAGTAAAACTTCGTGCAGTTGATAATAGGCCAACCTTATCACCTACTTCTAAATATGATTTAACAATCAAAATAAGTTTGCGTTTGTTTCGGCATAAATTTAATAGATAATTTGGGTAATTTTTATTCAGCTTTAAAAATATAGTAGCATCTTTACAACTAAAAAGAGGTAAAATATATGCGTTTAGTATCAATAATAATATTTCTACTATTTTCTGTATTAGCTTTTGGCCAGTTAAATACCCAAAAAGACACCTATACACGATGCGATAGTTTAAGAGGCAGTTTAAGGTTGGAGCGCACCTGTTATAATGTTGGTTATTATGATTTAGATGTAACTGTTGATCCGGAAAATCAATATATTAAAGGCAGCAATACTATAATATTTAGGGCAGTAGAGGCATCAAATAGAATTCAAATAGATTTGTTTGAGCAATATGAAATTACGGCTATCAAAACTGCTTTAACTTCAAACCCCGAAACGTTAAGTTTTACAAGAGAATGTAATGCTGTGTTTGTAAATTTTAAAAAAGATATTAAGCCAGGTACAGTTTATTACATAGAAGTATTTTATGAGGGAAAACCTCAAGTAGCAGAACGCGCCCCTTGGGATGGTGGTTTTGTTTGGGAAAAAGATAAAGAAGGCGAACATTGGATTGGAGTAGCTTGCCAGGGACTTGGGGCTAGCAGTTGGTGGCCTAATAAAGATTATTTAGGTGATGAACCAGATAGTATGCGTATAAAATGTACTGTACCTAAAAATTTAATAGCGGTTAGCAATGGTAATTTAACCGATACTGCGCCAATAGATACAACCCAAACTAGATATACTTGGAAGGTTAGTTACCCAATTAATAATTACAATGTAAGTTTAAACATTGCTAACTACACCAATTTTAGCGATATGTATTATAACGAAGATGGAGACAGTCTTCATTTAGATTATTATGTACTGCCCTATAATTTAGAAAAAGCAAAAAAACAATTTGAACAAGTAAAACCAATGATGGCTTGCTTTGAAAAATATTTAGGCCCCTACCCTTTTTATAAAGATGGTTTTGCTTTAGTAGAAACACCATATTTAGGTATGGAACACCAAAGTGCAATTGCTTATGGTAATGAGTATAAAACAGGTTACAGAGGTAGAGATTTTAGTCAAATTGGTTTAGATTTTGATTACATAATTATACACGAAACCGGCCACGAATGGTGGGGCAATAGCGTAAGCAAGAAAGAAGCGGCCGATATGTGGATTCATGAAAGCTTTTGTACCTACAGCGAAGCTTTGTATGTAGAGTGTTTGCACGGTTACGAAACAGCAATGGATTATGTAAATGCCCGCCGAAATAGAGTAGCCAATAAAAGCCCAATGGTAGGCATACGTGGCGTAAATGAAGAAGGCACAGATATGTATGATAAAGGCATGTTAGTTTTAAATACCTTACGTTCAATAGTTGATAATGATGAAGTTTGGTTTAACACAATAAAAGCCATAACCGAAGAATATAAAATGAAAAATACAGATTATGATGAACTTACTGCCTTTATGAGCAAAAGTACTGGCAAAGATTTAAGCAAAATTTTTAAGCAATACCTAACTACTCCAAACATTCCTGTTTTTGAATACCTTTTAAAAAAGTCGGGTAAGTTAAAATACCGTTGGAATGTTGATACCAAAGGTTTTGAAATGCCGTTAAAAATAAGAGGAAACAAAAGCGATGAATTTATTACCATAACCCCAACAACTACTTTTAAAAAAATGAAGCTTTCTAATTTTAACAAAAACGAATTTGAAATAGATCATAGACATTTTTACATCAACTCTAAATCCCTTTAATCTTATATTTTATGAAGTTAGTTTATTATACATTTCTAATTTGGTGTTTAGCAACTACGGTTTGTTTTGCAAAAAAAGCACCAAAACAAAGTTATATAGATAGCTTTAAAAACCATTATATCAATACCAAATTTGCAGAAGTTGATCATAATAATTACCCTTTAATAATTAACCCTAACAGCAAACAAAGTGCTTTAAATAATTTTTTACAAAAAAATAAACCACACTTTTTTAGTGAAAATAAAACTGTTAAAATTGTAAATGTTAAGCAAACAAGCAACGCAAGCTATTACCAATATCAGCAATTTTATAATAATGTGCCGGTTTACAATAGCGGTATTACAGTAGCTTTAAACAATAAAAATGAGGTTTATAGTAGCGTTTATAATACTTACAATTTAAATAATGATGTTTTAAATACAAAAAAACCCTTAGTGCCTAACACAAGTTTTATAACTTCTTATTTTAAAAACACTACCGATTCAATTGTGATAAAAAAAAATGAAGTAGCCGTTTTTTTAAATGATGAAAATGCCACACCACAATATGTATATGTAGTAGATTTTAAAAACTTCACAAAAAATTGGTATCATCAAATTGTATTAGATAGTAATTTAAATTTATTGTACGCTAAAGATTTAAGAACTTACTTTAGTGGTACAGAAACCACCGCCTCGGCAAAAGTTTATAATCCCGACCCATTAACAACAGCTGGTAAAGTGTATGGTGGAAAATATGTTGACAATAATGATGCTAACAGTACTTTTTTAAACAATGAACAAGAGGATGTAACTATACCAATTTGCTTAACTGAAAGTGGTACTTATGTTTTAAAAAGTGAGTTTATAAGTATTAAAGAACTTGAAAACCCTGTAACAAATGCAACTGAATTTAATACCAACGATTTAAATTTTGGTAGAATGGCAGATGCTTTCGAAAATTTAAATATTATGTATCATATTAATGAATACAACAATTATTTAATAAGTATTAATTATAGGAATTTGGTACAACCTATTGATGTTGATGCTCACGCTGCCTTTGGTGGAGATAATAGCTATTTTGAACCAGATTCAGAAACACCTTCATTACTTTTTGGCGAAGGTGGAGTAGATGATGCAGAAGATGCAGATGTGATAATACACGAATACGGGCATGCCATAAGCTATCAGGCAGCACCAAAAACAAATAATGGTACGCAACGTCAGGCTATCGACGAAGGTTTTGGCGATTATATTGCAGCATCCTATAGCAAAAATATAAACGATTTTGGTTGGGAGCGTGTGTTTTCTTGGGATGGACACAATTATGAATGGGAGGGCAGGTATGCAAATACAGATAAAACTTACCCCAATGATTTAGTTCAAATTCACCTGGATGGGGAAATGTGGTGTAGAGCATTGTTTGATATTGAAGAAAGTATTGGCAGAGATAAAACACATCAAATATTATTAGAAAGCATGCACAGTTACCAAAGTAATATTACAATGGTTGATGCTGCAAATTTATTTGTTAAAGCAGATACACTATTAAACAATGGTAGCAACCATTATGTAATATGGAAATCGTTTTTTGAAAGAGGTTTTTTAGACTATAATGCATTTGCTGGTAAAGACACAATAATATGTAAAAACGATGAAATTAGAATTGGAGCTGAAAACTTATTATTGCCTAATAGTACAGTTAAATGGACGCCAAACGATAATATTAACAACCCTAATATTTTAGAACCATTTGTTTCACCAACCCAATCTACCATTTATACTTTAACTATAAATATTGATAATATTGATTATACAGATGAAGTTTTTGTGCAAGTAGATACCTGTAACTCAACTGATTTTAATTTGTTAAACGTTAATGGCTATTTATATGGCGAGTATATTTTACTTAATTTACCAACTACCGTAAACAAACAAAAATTAAAAATGAACTTGCTTAGCAACAATGGGCAAGCTTACATCTTTATGCCAGAGCAAATTAGCAATGTAAGTTACAAAGCTTACGTTGGGCAGTTGCCGCGAGGGATTTATTTTTTAAGAATTGTGGATGAAAACCTAAACCAAAATATATTTAGATTTTTAAAATTATAATTTTTTTTTGAAATTACTATTACAAAGGCCTAATTGATATTTTTTTTACCATTGCAATCTTTCTATGAAAATCTATTAATCATCATACAAAATCAAGTTATTAAATAAAATAATTAGTGTTTGGCAGAAAACAAAATTTCAACACTTAGTCTACTATAAATCAGATGTTTAGATATTAGTTTCACATATAAATTTCTATCAATTTTATTGTATTTTACACTATTTATAGTTATATTTAAGGTGTATTACATTGATTATAAATTAGTTAAACATTTTGCCTTGTTTTACTAATATAAAACTGGGGGAAAATAAAG
>Ga0209187_1000635_pt1 | contig 54970 bp, 52 predicted proteins | sample BantaG_FD_187430 | JGI IMG/M metagenome (GOLD analysis project Ga0209187, IMG submission 187430) | Marine algal microbial communities from Bantry Bay, Ireland - BantryBay_4 metaG (SPAdes) (version 2) | ecosystem: Host-associated > Algae > Red algae > Unclassified | place: Bantry Bay, Ireland...
TTTCGGAGTGTAGTAAGGGGTGTGAGGGATAAGAAGTTTCATCTGTATCGGGTAGCTATGCTGTATGGGGGAATTGAGGAAATCGGGTGATATATTTTGGTTTTACCCCAGAAAAATCTGGTGATCCCTGAAACCCCTTTTTTTGGTGTTTCGTATGTGATTTCTTGTAAATGTTTTACTTGTCGTAGTATTTTCTCGACGAGATGATCACGCATCTCGTGGATATAGGTTACGTGCTCGAGAATGGGTCTCCCTTGCTCGTCAACGACGACAAAAATACGATTCGCTACTTGGCAAAAACTTTGCAACTCCCAAGCTGATTTCATAGCATCTTCTAGAAGAATGTTTTGATAATTGGGTTGCGTTTCAAATTTTTCTTGTCCTAGGTCAGTAGGGTCAATTTTGACTACAGAGTAGCTACCTTTCATGCGAGAAGTCCTCTTTTTTTGGTGAATACAGGCTATCATGATCCATAGAGTTTGTCAATTATTATTAGAGAGTTAGAGAGTTGGAGAATTAGAGAGGAGAGGAGAGAGGTGAGAGAGGAGAGTTGAGAGTTGAGAGAGAATCAGTAACTAGTATTTATTATGCAACGAACCGAGTGTATTCTTTAAAAGAAAGAACCACCAAAGCCTGCGGCGATGGTGGTGCGGTCGATGTTTACTTTTATATAAAACTTATGTATTTATGCGCGGTGCAAATAAGCATTCTGTAGCCTTTGGCCCGACGAAGGAATGTACGATGTCCTTATACTTTGACCCATGATCTCTGAAGTCAGGCGTTATTTGCGTAGACTCATGTAATACGTCTGAGACTACAAATTTAATCTTATTTTGTAAAATACTAACTCGCGCCTTGCATTGCACTAAAGTGCGAAAGTCCTAACTGGATAGTATGAGCAGTGAAAAAAGCGAATAGTATTGTTGACATTGCACCCATTGGGTGTACAATTGTGGATATAATAGTCTATCATTTTATATCATGAAAATCAAAACTCACTCTGGTGAATCTCGGATTAGTTCGCGGATTGATCCTGTTCTCAAGAAGAAGGCTGGTGCTGTGTTAGCGAAGCTTGGCATCAAACAATCACAAGCGATTGCTATGTTTTATGCGCAGATCGTGGAGAACAAAGGACTTCCTTTTGAGGTGAAAATTCCACATTCTGATACCATCGCGGCTATGGATGAATTACAGAGTAAAAAATCACAGAAAAAACGTACTGGCCACAGCTCTGGTAAAAGGTTGATGCCTGATTTAAAATCGTAGTAATTTTTATGAAAATAGTATGGTTAAGCTGGAAGGATATCAAAAACCCTCTTGGTGGTGGGGCGGAGGTTGTGGCGCATGAGATGGCTTCTCGGCTGGTCCACGATGGTCATGAGGTTACGCTTATCTGTAGCGGATTCAAGGATGCTCTAGGTGTTCAAGCGCCTGCATATGAAGAGATTTCTGGCTACAATGTCGTGCGTGTGGGTGGTCGCTATAGTGTGTATTTGTTTGCGTGGTGGCACTACGCTTCGCAGTATACGCGGACGATCTTTCGGGGATGGCAGAGGCCTCGCTGGGAGGCGCCTGATATCGTGATTGAGGAGATCAACACGGTGCCTTTTTTTACGCGACTGTATGTCCGTAGCGCAAAGACCAAGCGGTTTCTCTTTATCCATCAGTTGTGTCGAGAGATTTGGTTTTATCAGATGACCTGGCCGATTTCATGGATTGGGTATGTGCTGGAACCTCTTTACCTACGGTTTCTCAATGATGAGTACGTTATTACTGTCAGTGAGAGTACCAAGTTTGACCTCCAACGATATGGGTTTTTGCATAGTGCAATCTCGATCATCACAGAAGGGACAACGATTGCGCCACTGACAAACCTGAATCAGGTACGTAAATATGATGAGCCAACTATTCTTTCGCTTGGTAGTGTGCGCGCTATGAAGCGCACGGATCATATCGTGCAAGGTTTTGAGATTCTTAAGGAGCGAATCCCTCGTGCGCGTTTGATCATGGCAGGTGATCTGCAAGACGGTTATGCTCAAAAAGTTGTCGGTCGTGTGGAGCGTTCGCCGTACGCTGCAGATATCATGGTCGCTGGTCGTGTGGACGTAGAGACCAAGGTGTCCCTCATGCAAAGTGCGCATCTGATCGCGGTGACGTCGATCAAAGAGGGGTGGGGACTGATCGTGACCGAAGCAGCTAGCCAAGGGACTCCAGCAGCTGTGTACAATGTGGATGGTTTGCGCGACAGCGTGCGAGATGGTGTGACAGGCGTTGTCACAAAAGAAAACACACCAGCAGGACTCGCCCAAGCGATGTTTGACATGCTCAAGGTCCAAGGGCGAGAAGGTGCTCATAATTTGCCAGCATGTTACGCACTTGGCGAAAAAGCCTGGGGGTGGAGCAAGCGACTGACTTTTGAGCAGAGTTATAATGATTTAACGAGGGTATTGGGAATTAAGGAAGGGCGGGATTAGGATATAGAATGTATACCCATTCCAAAATCTAATTGCATGTCATCCCGGAAGCCTGCCTGTCGGCAGACAGGTAGTATTTCTTTAAGAGTGTAGCGATTAATAAGAAATAGTACTATCCGGGATCCAGAGTTTATCACAAGACTGTAAGAAATCAGTAAATTATTGAAAAGAAGTTTTCTAGTAAATACATGTACTTAGGTTTAGAAGGTAGTATAGAATTTAGAATATAGAATATAGGAACTTGGAGATTGGTTTGGAATCAAAAAAGCATCACAGTAATCTGTGTGCTTGGTGGGGGTGAGCAGATCAGGCCTATCGCGATGGATACGAATGATCTGCTCTTTAGGTCATGGTGGCTAAGCTCGTTCCTGTCGGCTACGCTTTAAAGTGGCGCCCTGACGCGATCGAGCGAACTTAAGGATCTCTAAATACTTTTTTTCAAAGGAGCTATGTGGTTCAATCTTCGTGAACTGCTCCACTGAGAGTTTGATCTCATTTTCACGTCCATGGCTTTCCACAAAGATAAAAATTTTTGTGGAGGTCGTGTCACTCCTTTGATATCGTATAAATGCTTCATTGACTTCATCTATACTTAGGTTTCTATTTACGAAGTACCGAAGGATCGTTATAGTGCCATCTGGTTTGATCTTATCTTGATCTATTTCTGCGATGCAGTAAAACTTCTTGAGCATACAAACCTCTTGTGTGAAAAGGACATAGAAATCTACAAGTCGGATGACTTGCAGATCAATATCATACTATAGTTTGTTTGCTAGAGCAATGGGGTGTAATCGTCATGGCATCTGCTCGCTGGCGGACACTACAGTGAGGAAGTCCTCGTAAGTGCTTACAGCCTATTTACATCTATTGTGCTATTACTTACTTCTTTCAGTGACCAGGGCACTTGGGGTAAGAGTGACCTGGGCACTTTAGCTTTGATGTATATATGTGTCTGAGGGTTGTGAGGCCTTACGTGCGGCTAACCACTCATACCCTTTGATCACGTCAATAAAACCCCTTATCGATCTATACAAACACGAACTAAAGTGACCAGGCCACGCTTGTGGCCCTTGCCCTAGGTCACTGATAAGACATACGTATAGAGGGAAAGGTATAAGTATACTGTGAGTGGTTACAAGTCCTCATCTTTATAAATGTATCATTGTGTATTATGGTGTATATAACTTTCGGAAAGCGAGAATGCTATGATCGTCACATTTTACATCAAGGATATCGATTCTTTGATAGGATTTCAGCTTGGTTTTGGAAAAATTTTAAAAAGCTACTCACATCTTGGTGTGAGTAGCGATTTACTGCGATTTGCTTTCATATGATTTCTTGGAGACACTTGGCTACTGTATCGTTTAAGCTTAACTTTATCAAGTGAATTAATGCATCTTTTGCACTATGTCCACTTATTGGAATTCGGCTCTTATTTGAATGAAGTACGAGGATGGTTCCGTTATTCTGTGCTATGATGAGCACTGGTTGCTTCTTCTTGAAACGAAAGATATAGTGTGATCGCTCGTCCATTATCCTGTAGTGCCAGGCTGAATGAGTGGTACACTTATGGACGTGTAGAGTATTTTTGGATACCTGTAGAGTGCTGTGTGCTGTTTTTGGTTTGTGTATCGCACAAGACATCGTCAGGCTGGCAGTCAAAATAGTAAGCAGTAAGACTTTCATGACGAACCCCTCTTTTGAGTGGAATGAACTATAGTCAAAACGTACCATACTTCTCAAAACATGTCTATGATATCGTCCGTAACCCCTCACAGTATATTTATAACTTTCCCTCTTGCGTATGTCTTATCAGTGACCAGGGCACAGGCGACAAGGGTGACCTGGTCACTTTAGCTCTTGTTTTATAATTAGCGAAGGGGTTTTATTTAGTGATCAAAGGGTGTGAGGGGTTACTATCGTCCTCACGTTTCTTGCCTGAGTAATGGTTTGTTGTGGGGATAAAAAGTATGGTTAGAATTGACAAATTATTTAAAATAGTCTAATTTACATACACACAAACTGAAGAAAAAGGAGAGAAGAAAATGCAGTTTACATCACAGAGATTGAACGATTACTTTGAAAATATGATCATTACTGAAGGTTTGGCCGAACGTTTGATGCGTTCGCACAACCTAACTGAGCACAAGTTAGTTGCTGCAATTGCGTGTGCAGGGAAACATTCAATTAAGGCTCAAGATGTGTGTGAGCTACATGCTCATTTTGGTTTTGACTTTGAAGTAATCAGCAATCTGTATGAGTTGAAAAGTCATTACAAATTCGTGCATGTAGAATCAGATTGCCCATCGATGCAAAATTTGGCTATGCTGTTCTACTGGGCTGAAAAACACCAACGCAATAGCCTAGAGCAAATGCTCGAAGTTACCTTTGCGATACATTCAGTAGGTTATAGCATTAAAGAGGTCGTCGGACTTCTACGGAAAGACTGTATTTTGATTGATGAGTTTCTCGTTCAGGTAAAATCTGGTGATGAATGTGTTCCACTAAGACGCACACAGGCATCCACAGACCCTCTTCAAAATCTCATTATGTCTGAAGCCACAGTTGAATCAACTACCCCGATGTAGAACATCGGGGTATGACACTGAGCTCGCTTTGCTCGCGTCATACTTTTCGCAGCAAAGCTGCGAGGTATTTGAATCCTTATGCTGCCTCGCCTCGGAAATACATGTGACTCCGTCACAGGCATTTCTCTCAGCTCGTTGCATAATAAAAGGTAATCTGACCTTTTCTTTCTGAAGCACTTTCTGACTAATTGTCAGAAAGTGCTTTTTTTTGTGCAACAAATTGAGTGAAGTATGTGTGACATAATGTCAATATATTGAAATAAAGAAATGGGTGCTCAATTTTTGAAAAATGTGTGTCTCTGGTAACACTCAGAAAAAAGCATCTCTTATTGTGTCATTTCAATTTGCTGACAGACAGTCTTAGCTTGCTTCTTTTGGCTGTGCGGGGATTGCTTGCGCTACCATTACATTTGTGTCACGTTTTCATGCTTCTGTAGACGCTCAAAAAGGGCCTTTGTGGCCTCTTGATTGGCAGTATAAAGTAACCCTTCACAGTATATTTATACCTTTCCCTCTATGCGTATGTCTTATCAGTGACCAGGGCACGGGCGACAAGGGTGACCTGGTCACTTCAGCTCTTGTTTGTAGAGATTGCTAAGGGGTTTATTTAAGTGACCAAAGGGTGTGAGTGGTTACAGTATAAACCGCGAGTCTGAAAACCTATTCTTGTTTTAAACACAAGCATTATAGGTATTCACATTCTTGCTATGAGAATATAACGAGTCCCATTAGCTCTACAGAGGCTATAAATCTTGTTCATTTAGTATCTTTTCAAGATATTTAAGTATCACCAATGATAAACATTTTGTAGAAACACCTTAACCATGGGGATGAGAGGTTTTCAGACTCACGGATAAAAACTTGACATAATATATATTATATGCTAATATATAGGTACACTACAACAACAAAAAAACAGAGGAATGTTATGGTAAAGCGAGACAACACAAAAAATAATAATAAATGTGTCTCAAGTAGTAAAAAAGTGGTTCGAGCTATAGCTGGCAGTAGTTGTGTCTGCTCGCTTAGAACGATCGTTATTGACGATACACTCTCGTTTGACCTAGTCACCACATCGTTGGTGAATAAACATTTAGAAAAATTGAGTACACAGACGTGCAAGCGTTATGCGCTCATGATTGAAAAAATGTTTAATCAAAAATCTCATAAATCGGTGCTAACGATTTATGATAAGAAAAACGACTGGTACCTTCTTGTCGACAGACAAGAATCGAAGATAGAGGGTAAGCGTAGAAAAATCTGTTTCACGTTTACCCTGATGGAGAGTTAATTCTCCTATAAATACCCTAGAGTAGCGCTGCTACCCTAGGGTCTTTCATTATATCGATATATAGTACCCATTTGCATGCTTTTTTCATGCAGTAGTTGCGATGAGAAGCTTTGATAGAATTTTTTTGACAATTGGTGTGGCTTGTAGTAACCTACTTGCACATATTTGATGGTGGAGGTTAGTGTGATGGGTGGACAAGATACTGCGAGTACAGTAGTAAAGATCACGAGTGGTAATATGACTCCCGCGGTGAGAAGTTTACATGACAGTGCGCATCAAGCGGATCTGCTCAAGAGGAGGTTGGCACAATATTGTGTCAACGCCGATGCTACAGATGCTTGTCTGGTTACAAAAATTGTTTGGGCGAGTTATGACATTGAGACAATTGAAAAAGTCTTACAGTACGAGATGCAATGTGTCCTTCATGTCGTCAATATGCTGAGTTTGCACGGTCATCAATATGATGCCTTGCATCTGGTGGATCAGCTGGAGAGTGATACATTGGTTACTGTTTGGAAAAACGCATCAGTTGCCAAGGCATTACTGCGCGCGGTATATAAAGATCCAACAAGGATCACAGATGATGATCTCCGAGCATCTGGATATAATGTGAGTTCATCAGGCGCTATGACTGAGGCGTTAAAGCTCTATCGGCAACAGTATGATTATAATAGCAGAACATTCCATAAAGGATTGACGTTTCTCTCAGTGATGAATCCGCTTTATCTGGGTGTGTTAGAAGACAGTGCTCGTATTATCTATGCGAGAAAATGAAATGAGCCGATTCTTTCAAAGAAAGGATCGGCTTTTACTTGACAATCTATAATTTAAGGTGTATTGTGTAAAGACGATTTTCCAGGCGAAATGAAATGATTATAAATATTGGTGATTATCGCGGAGGTAGGCGCATACCTCGCGTAACATGTCCGTCTACAAAAGAAGTTTCTCGGGTTACAGGACGACAGTCAAAGGATGTGGTTGATTTTTTCCGCGCTAGTGCGTCTTTGGCTGCTGTGACTGATGCGCATTCGCAGGTGGTGATGCCCGATTTTGCATGGAAGTATATCCAATGGCTTGAGGGTAATAAATGTTCTGTGTATCAGGATGTGCTTCGAGTGATGAGTATGCTTTCACGTTGCTACGCAAGCGATCGTTGCGAAACCCTTATGTGCAAAATGGTTCAAGGTGTGGATGAAATCTATTATCAATACTCTTGGGGTGGTCATGTGTCCTCAATTGATGTAGCAATAGACGAACAATGGGGTCCTAAGTTTGATAGTGTGTCGATGCAATGGCGAACATACTTTGCCCAAAAATATGGAGCTGATAAGGTAAAATTTATTTATCAAGCTGCATAGAGTTGCAGAATTTGCTTCGTTGATTGGTATCCGGCTCCTTGTATCGTCAGGGGTCGGATTTCGTTTTAATATTCTTTGTCAGGTATAATGAGTAGACTATGGGAATAGACATTGTTGGCAAACATCACAGAAATACAGAGAGCCTTCGGTTACGCTTACAAGAGCGAGAGGCGCGACTTTTGGCGCGCGCTGAAATGGAGAAGAGGCGTTTGGCTCGCACGGTGACGCATCGGACTCGCGTTCGTACACTAGCGAGAAAGCAAATGCAAGACCGTCGAGTGCGTGAGCAAGAGCGGGTCCATCAGCAAGAGCAGCAAGAGCAGCAAGAACAACAAGAGCAGCAACAGAAACAACAACAGTCACAACAAGCGCGACAGTCTCGTGTATTTCGTGATCGCATTGACCATGAAGAGGAGCTTGTGTTGCAGCATCCACAGCGACTAGATATTGATGAGGCTACGATTTCAGAGTCTGCTCCACCTGACTCGCATGTGGTTTCTGAGCACGATACTCCTCCTATGCAAGAGTCTCGACAAACTGCAGTCGTCTATCAGTTGGACCAGAGCGACCAAGAAGCTATCGCCTCGGGTGATCGTCGGGCGTCTTACTTTGATGTACCAGAAGGATCATCTTTGCAGGATTATATGCGATCTCTTCGCGTGAATGTACAAGATCAAGAAGGCTCACTGTTTATGCGTGAGTCGCCAGATCAGGATTCTCATGAGATTGAGCGTCCAGAGTCGCTTGCGGAAGTACCTTCTCAGACGACCGCATCACGACAGGCTGTTTCGGCAAGGCGCAGTACTGTGGGAGGCGTTTTTTTACTTATTCTTGCAGTTGGCCTTTTGCTTTTTACATCTCTTACAATTGTCGACATCGGTTTTTGGCTTTTTTTCTTTGGTTTGCTTCTTTGGCGGATTGATTCTCGCGTGTCGATCGGTTTGGCGCTTGTGTGTTTGATCGCTATACCACTACTTTTGCTGAGTGCGCGCACTGGTTTTGCTCGCGGGGAAGCTTGGGCAGAGATTGTGGCTGTGTGGGCGTATCTGTTCCTGGTGATTGGTGTGGTGGTGCAGATTTGGGAGTATGTGACACAGTCTCGCACCAAACGCCACACAGAGGGTCAAGACTCTCATTCCCATGACCTTGGAATGCAAGCTGACAATAGCTCGGTTGGATAGTCTGATTTAATCGTTTTCTCATGAAGCAATTCTCTCACATTCAGTATCATATCTTTTTGTCACTTGTTTTTATGGTGGGTTTTTTGTGGCATCTCCTGGCTCCTGGGTATGTGATTTTGCTGGACTGGACTGCTGGGCCTGAGCCATTGTTTTCTTACAATAATGTTGATCATATGATCAATGCGCCACTTAATGGTTTGCTCTATCTTTTGGGGAGTGTTTTGCCTGGATGGGTCGTGCAAAAAGGTACGCTGATCCTCCTGGGCTTTGCTTTGCTTTTTGTGCCGCTTCGGATCAGCTTTTTTTGCGATTTTTTTGTGCGTTTGTTTGTAGCGCTGATTGTGGCGATCAATCCTTTTGTGTATGAGCGGCTTCTTGCAGGTCAGTGGCGCGTCGTGGTCGGGTATTTGTTTACCTACGCACTCATCGTATTTCTTTTGCGACGGATACCTGACTACCGCAAGATTTTTGGGACGCTCCTCTTATGTGGATTTTTCTCGATTCATTTTTTGGTGATTGGTAGTATTGTGATTTTGATCTGGTTTCTTGTGAAGCTTTTTGTGGGGCATGCTCTTATCTCTCGCACTGGTTTTGTCCTTGGGTTTTTGCGAACAGCAGTACTGTTTATCCTGCTGAGTTTGTATTGGATTGTCCCCTTTATCACTTCACAACTCAGCGCAGATGCACCTCTTTCTCCTGCTGTTTCTTTTGGTCCCGAGCATTGGGAGGCTTTTGCAACTGTGGGTGAACAAAGGTGGGGTGCTGTGGTTAATGTTTTTTTCATGCACGGTTTTTGGCTTGAAGGCAGGGCTTGGGCAGAGGATTTCTCCATTGCATCGCAGGCACCACTATTTGTGTATGGACTACTGGCTCTCTATGGGCTCGCTGCTCTGGGAGTATGTCACTTTTTCTGGAGAAAATCGTCTGAAAAAACCCCGTGCCTCTGGCGACGTTTTGGGGCATGGTTTTTGACTGTACTCTTTTTAGTTTCTTTTTGTTTTTCTCTTGGTCTGGGTACGTCACCTTTTTATGGGATAAATCTCTGGCTTTTTGAGCATGTATCACTATGGAGTGGATTTCGGGATTCGCAGAAATGGTCTGGTGTGATGATACTTGTTCTGGCTCTTGTGGCTGCTTGGGGTGTGCAGTGTGTGTATCGTTTTTTGCACGATACAACACGTGTTCTGGGTTGGGTTTTTGGGATGGCCTGTTTGCTTTTGCCATTTATGATTACGCCTTCAATGATGCTGGGCTTTGCTTCACAGACACAAGTATCGTGGTATCCGCAGTCGTGGGAAAATGCACGCAGTATCTTACTTGAACGTGCAGAGGAGTCTCCATGTACAATTGTTTCTTTGCCATGGCATCAGTATTATAGACTTGATCACAATGGTGAGTCGCTTAGTGCAAATGTTTCTCGTCGATTTTTCCCTTGTGTTGTGGTCAGTAGTTTAAATACTGCTTTGGGAGATGTGGGTACGGAAGTGTCACGTATTGACGATGCGTATACTGTGATTGATACAATCGTGACTTCAAATGATGACCGTGACGAAGTCATGACTGCGGCTGCTGATGGTTTGCGCGCAGCTGGTGTGACGCATATCGTACTAACTGATGATTTGTTTGGACAAGATCTTTATCGCTATCCGTTTCTTGAAGAAAAGAGTTTGACAAAAATTTTTGATGAAGATGGGGTTTTGATTTTTGCATTGTAAATCACATAGGACTTTTGCACTTTGCACCCTCAAGGGGCATCTCATACCCTCAAGGGGCATCTCATACCCTCAAGGAGCATCTCATACCCTCAAGGAGTATAAACCTGCGTCCCCACCTGCTTTGCGTGTACCTGCCCGCATCGCAAAGGCGAAACGTTGCTGGCGGGCGGGCAGGTCGAATTGCCCCAAAATGCGAAAGTCCTCTCAAAGACATGGGGTAGATTTGTCAAGGCCACAAAGTGAAAAATTTAAATACTGATTATGCAAAGAAAAAAAATGGCAGGTAAAGGCATCGGTGGGGATCATAGCAGTGTGATCCCATTAGCCTATGATCTGATGAAGTATTGTGAGAAATTGTCTACTGTTGACCGGATGTCACCAGGATACATAGCGCTGCGCAAGACAAAGGTGCGTAGCCTAAAAGTTGCTCGTGAAAGTGGAAGTCTTTTGGTGCGGGTTGTCGAGCGGGGTATGGTGCAGGATCTGCGGATCTATGGATCAGTTACAAATGACTTACAACTTGTAGAGGACTCCATAGAAGATTGGTGTCAGAAAGAGAAGATTACATATCGGTTTATCGATAAGCGATGAGATTGGCACTTACGGACTAAAGGGAGGGCAGGGAGTAACTCAGGGTAGACAAATCTTGTAAACTTTGGTATACTCATGGTTGGTATTTTTTTAAGAATAATTTTATGAAGACTGTCTTTCTCGTCATCCTAGGCCTAACCCTTGGTGCTCTTGTGACGACGTTTGTTTTGACTTCTTTGGGGCAGGCTCCAGAAGTTGTGATCAATGCAACAGATCGTGTCAGTGATCGATTGACGCAGGGAATTGCTCCAGAGGAAAGTGCGCCTGAGCTTACAGAGGCGCAGAAGATTACGGCTGCTGTGCGTGCTGTGACACCGTCTACTGTAACGATTCACACCTTGGATGGGTTAGATGAGACTCTAACTGGTCAAGAAATTAGCGCGTTGTTAGCGCAGACATTTGTGGCGCGTGGGGTTATGGTTTCTGCTGACGGCGCTGACGCTGTACGTGTGATCAGTGCTGCTGGTGCTCTGGAAGATGGTGAGACGTATTCTGTGCAAATCCCTGGGCAAAAGGGTGTTTTTGCCGTGCGTGACGTTGAGCGCACTGACTCAATTGTCAGTTTTCTGATTACAGCTCAAAACGTTCGTGTTGCTAATGTGGGCAGTGATGATGTGGCTGCAAATGACCCTGTCGTTGCTTTGGGTGGTACAATGGACTTGCAAATTGCAGCCAATGTCATCAAGGGTGTAGAGACCGTTGGTGACGTGCAAACCATTACTACGGCTATCCCGACAGCCTTGACAGTTGGGACACCATTGGTTAACATAGAAGCTGAAGTTGTTGGACTCGCACCAGTAAAGGCTGAGCAGGCAGGGCCAGCTACATTTATTGGTCTGGAAGACACTTTTTAGAGGTCTGTGGATATCATGTGGGTAATCTCTTTTGTACCCTTGCAAAAATTTTTGTTTGTAGTACAATAGAGTTTCAATATAATAATAAATAGTTAAAGATATTGTGTATGAAGGGGAAAAGAACAATCTTTGGTGCGGCGTTTGCACCAGTCCTTGCTCTTGCAGTAGTCTTGTCTGGTAGCGTTGCTACATCGGTACAGGCTGAAAATCATGGAGATCAGGGTTATGGAGGAGATAGCGTAAGTTGTACAATGCATGCAAACCCAGGCACAATTGGTGCAGGTGACTCAAGTACTCTTATCTGGTATAGCAGTGATAACGTTGTCAGTGCAAGCCTTGAAGAGTTTGGTGATGTAGACCCAGAACATTGGTACTGGATCTCATCAGTTGACACAAGTCGCACATACACACTTACAGTTTATGGTGCTGATGGTCAAATGAGTACTTGTGAAGCTGAAATCATGGTAGAAGGTGAAGATGGTGGTGAAGTAGAGGCTGGTACTCCTTCATGTAGTGTTACAGCTAGCCCAAGCACAATTGCTGCTGGTGGTGAGACAACACTTAACTGGACTTCAGAAAATGCGGTCAGCTCAAAGCTTAGCCCAACTGGTTCAATGTCATATTTTGCTGAAGGTTCAGCCGATGGTTCATGGCACATTAGTGGTATCACTGATTCACGTAGCTACAGTGTAACTGTTTATGGTGCTGATGGATCAAGCTCTACTTGTGATGTTCAGATCACAGTAGAAGGAGATGAGGTAACCGAAGAAGAGGAAGAGGCAGAACACACATTTTGTTCAATCACATATCCAGGACGTGTCATGGTTGACGCTGATGGAAACGGATGGGGTGATACAGAATCTGACGAAGCTGGATGTAAAATGGATCCTGTAACTGAAGAGGAAGAAGAAGTAACTGAGGAAGAGGCAGAACACACATTTTGTTCAATCACATATCCAGGACGTGTCATGGTTGACGCTGATGGAAACGGATGGGGTGATACAGAATCTGACGAAGCTGGATGTAAAATGGATCCTGTAACTGAAGAGGAAGAAGAAGTAACTGAGGAAGAGGCAGAACACACATTTTGTTCAATCACATATCCAGGACGTGTCATGGTTGACGCTGATGGAAACGGATGGGGTGATACAGAATCTGACGAAGCTGGATGTAAAATGGATCCTGTAACTGAAGAGGAAGAAGAAGTAACTGAGGAAGAAGAGACAACAATGATCTCATGTTCAATTGAAGCTTCACCATCAACGATTTCTGCAGGTGGTGAGACTACACTCGTGTTCACTTCTGAAGGTGCAGTAACTCAAGCATACTTGATGCCAACTGGTTCTAGCTCATCTTTTGCTGAAGTTACACCGAATGGTTCATGGTTTATCAGTGGAATCAGCAACTCACGAAGCTATTCAATGAAAGTCATGGATGCAGATGGTAACGTGGCAACATGTGACGCTCCGATTACTGTTGAAGAGACTGTTTAATAGACGATATAGTAGCCTTTCGTCTGCAAAGTAGCCCCTTAGGGGGCTACTTTTTTTGATGAGATTATCAAAATTCAATAGGACTTTTGCACTTTGCACTCTCAAGGGGCAGCTCCTACCCTCAAGGGGCATCTCATACCCTCAAGGGGCAGCTCATACCCGCAAGGGATAGCTCTTACTCTTAGGGGGATAAACTTACGCTTGTTCTAGTCAAAGTCTGGCAGGCCTTGCGACACTAGTATTTTCGAATCCTGTCGCTCATCCCGTCACTCGCTAGTGACGTGTCCCTAGCCGCCAGCTGGCGAAGCACTTATACCATTTCCAATGAACCTTCGCCCCACCAAGTGCGTATTTTGGTAGCTGCAACACTTATCAAAATGCTTATAGGTCAGAGCACACTGCACATTTTTGCTACGCATCTCACTCATCCCGTCGCTTGTGAGTGACAGGACTCACCAGAGAAGACCACGTATAGGGCCAAGGTTCATTGGAAATGGTATAGAGTGAGGAAGTCCCATAGGAGGGGGCTGTTGTCATTTTAAGTGCTCACAACTCTTAAGCATAAATATCTTAACCTTGGGCTTTCATCGTTTTTGCATCAAAAATTCTTGATTTTAAGAATTTGAAATGCCTTAAATAGATTTTTTTGGAGTGAAAAAGAGTTGTGGGGAGTTACTTGTCATTATATTGACAAAAAATCAATTATGTGATATACTCAGTCTATTAGTTCGCTTCTATAATTTTGACAAGGGTTCGTTCAGAGTGTTACTATTGAAGTATTCATAGTAGAACTTTGGCCAAACTCTCATGTTTGCCAGTGTTTTTGTGTATAGAAGACGCTTGGTAAATGGGGATGTCTATCGTATTACTATGAGTATCGTTATGAATATAAAAAAAGCATACGCTTGTTTTGGTAAACATGAAGAAGTAAAGAAGTTTGTCTCGTACTTCTTTATCGGCGTTAGTGCAGCAATACTTGATTTTGTGCTTTTCTTCGTCTTGTTTGAAGTCTTTGAAATACAATATTTGCTTTCAAATGTGTTTTCTGTTGTGGCATCAATTGTATACGCCTTTACGCTCAATGTGGTTTACAATTTTCGTGTGACAACGCACTTGATTAAGCGATTTCTTTCGTACAGCACTGTTAGCTTTATCGGAATGGTGATTAGTTTGCTCTTGTTGTATGTGTTTCACGATAGATTTGGTATTGGTGCGATGCAGGTCAAAGCTGCCTCTTTGCCACTGATCTTTTTTGTTCAGTTTGGTTTGAACCGATTGGTCACGTTTCGTTCTGCTGCCCTTAGTAAATAATATATCTTTATGAGCCACAATATCATACAACAAAAGAAATCTGTCGGCGTGATCGGTGCAGGCTATACAGGCTTAACTGTGGGCTACAGACTTGCCAAGCAAGGTTATGAGGTTACTATTTATGAAAAGAGTCCACTGACTGGAGGTTTGGTTGCTGGGTTTGAGATGGACGGTATTCCTCTTGAGCGGGCATATCATTTTATCTACACAACAGATCATGCGGTTATTGACCTGGCTAAAGAGGTGGGTGTGGACGAACATCTAAGCTTTCATGATAGTAATGTGTCCACATATTATGATGGCAAGTTATACCCCTTTATGACTCCACTAGATTTGCTGCGCTTTACACCACTTTCTCTTATTGATCGTATTCGCACTGGACTTGTTGGGTTTTACTTGCAGAAACTTACAAACTGGAAGCCACTGACCGAGGTGACAGCATATGACTGGCTGAACAAATGGAATGGGAAAAAAGCTACAGAGATTATTTGGACACCACTTCTTAAGGGTAAGTTTGATCATTATTATGATAAGGTGACGATGTGTTGGCTCTGGTCTCGGATCCACGTTCGAGCAAATTCCAAAGATTCTGTACAAGAAAAGCTTGGTTATCTCAGTGGAGGATTTCGTATCCTAACTGATCAGATGACGCAGGATATCGAGGATGCTGGAGGTCATGTGTATACATCAAGTGATATCTCTCACATTTCTTCAGAAACTGATGGAAAGGTGACGATCCACACTGATCAAAAAGCGACGACGAAGACCTTTGATCATGTCGTGGCGACGACACCATCTCATGTACTAGGTGCGCTCACGAAGAATCATCCTGGTATGACACCGCAGTATGCTTCACAACTAACATCGATTGATTATATCGGTGCTGTCGTCATGATTTTTTCTACGGATCAAGAGATTAGCGATTATTACTGGCACAATATCAACGATGAAAGAATTCCTTTCTTGGTTCTTCTTTCGAAGACGTCACTGTCTGGCAAGGAAAGCACAGGTGGGCGGTATCTCTATTACATCGGTGACTATGTTACTCATGAGCATCGTTACTTCTCTATGGACAAGAAAGACATTATGGCTGAGTGGAAGGATGGTTTGAGGACAATGTTTTCTCATTTTGATGAGAGTCAGATTGTTAGCGAAGAACTATTTACCTTTCGTAATGCGCAGCACATCGTGGACATTGGATACGAAGAGAAAATGCCTTCCTATAAAACACCAATACAAAATCTCTATCTCGCAAATTTCTCTCAGATTTTTCCTGATGATCGTGGGATCAACTACGCGGTAAAAGAGGGAGAAAAGATTGCTCAAATGATTGAGGAAAATGCACCTTGGCCTGCAGCTGATAATGACTAACAATAGATATATGACACAGAAGATGACGCATACAATTCAAAGGAGTAAAAACTATAGTAGTGATGTTCTCTTTACGCTTATTTTTCCGACTTTTAATGAGTCAGAGAATGTGAAGCCTCTTATGGCGGAACTGTCTAAGCACATGGAAAAATCACCGTATTCGTATGAGGTGCTGTTTATCGATGATAGTAATGATGATACACCATTTGTGATTGCCCAGTGTATGGATCTCTACGATAATGTGGCGATGCTTCACAGAGCGCCAGCAGATCGTAAAAAAGGGCTCTCTAGCGCTTTTGTAGAGGGTTTTGAGCGTGCACAAGGTGAGTATATTATTTGTATGGATAGCGACTTGCAGCACCCACCAGAGGCAGTACCGCGTATGATGGAGCAAGCTATGAAAGCAAAGACTGATATCGTAGGTGCTTCGCGTTATCGCGCTGGAGGCCACGCTGATGGGCTTTTGACGCCGTATAGGAAAGCTGTTTCGCATTTCTGTCGTTTCTTTGCGTGGACTTTTTTACCTGCTACGCAAAAGTCAACTGATCCTGGATCTGGTATGTTTGCTCTGGAAGCTAGTCTTGCTAAATCAATTGATGGAAGTAAATTACGTGGGTTCAAGATCCTCATCGAGATCCTTGCACAAAAAAGAGAGGCAACGGTGAGTGAAATCTCGTATGGATTCCGCAAGCGAGAAAATAATGATTCTAAAGCAACGATGAAGCAAGGTATTAACTATATCGTTCAGGTTATTGATTTGTGGAAAGTGTATTATCTCAAGCCTTTTACGCAGAGTCTTTTTGGCAAAAAAACACCTGTTGTCAGTGGAATATTTATCAGTGTTGTTTGTGGGAGCATTGCTGCAATTGCATTAGCCTAGAGGTCAGCCTTATTTTACCTAAATCTTTTTTGTTCCCATGATTTGATATCATTGAACACAGAGGTTTTTGTTTTTTGACCTCATGGAATTTATACAATCAACAGACAATGCTTCCATAAATTGTATTTTTTTAGTGTAGTCTTCGCTAGTGTGATTGAATTGATTTTTCCTTGACTTTTTTTGGTTAGCATGCTAAAGTTTTAAGTTATATATGTATAGTGTTTTTTCTATACATATATGCTTCTTTTTTAATTATTTTGAATTGCGATTATGAAGTACACTTTCCTTTTTCTTTTTGGTTTGAGCATGATTTTTTCTTCTCTTCCATACACCACTCTTGCGGCAGATGGCTTGCCAGAGGGGTTTGTTATTGAAACAGTTGCAGATGACCTTTCACTTCCTACGGCACTTGTTTTTTCTCCAGATGGACGTGCTTTTATAGCCCAAAAGGACGGTAGTGTGCGGATCTTGAGCGCTTCAGGTGTTTTGCAAGAGGAATTGTTTATAGATATGAATAATTCAGGTGAGAGTGAGGCACGCGTTAATGCAGCTGAGGATCGTGGTCTTATCGGGATTGCGCTGGACCCAAATTTTGAGCAGAATAATTATGTGTACTTGGCCTACACGTATGATGTGGATCCATCACGACCTGGAGGATATGAAATTGTCAATTCTCGCCCAGGGTGCGAAAATTTTGCTTGGGGAAGGACACCGCTTGCTGGAGAAGGATCGACTGTGGACTGTACAGACATTCCTTCAAAAACCGCTCGTGTTGCTCGTGTTAAGGATGTAGGTGGTGTTGCTGATATGAGCTCATTTGAAGTTATACTTGGAAAAGTTGGAGGTACTGCAAACGCGCCTTCTTGTGAGGATTACCCAGGCATTGCTGACTGTATCGCTTCTGACTCTGGTAGCCACTCTATTGGTGGTATACGCTTTGGTGTTGATGGACACCTCTATGTAGCAACAGGAGACGGGGCTGGCTTCTTCAGTGTTGAGCAGCAAGCTTTTCGCGCACAAGACCTTGATCACCTCAGTGGAAAGATTCTCCGTGTGAATACTGACGGTAGTGCAGTTTCTTCGAACCCTTTTTATTCTTCACCGCAAGACAATCGCTCAAAGGTTTGGGCTTATGGATTGCGCAACCCATACCGCTTCAACTTTGTTCCAGGCACGAACACGATCCTTGGTGGTAATGTAGGGTGGTATCAATTTGAAGAGATCAATAAAATTGAACCAGGTAAAAATTATGGATGGCCTTGCTTTGAAGGTGCTCAACCTGCAAGCAATGGATACCAGAATCTTAGTGAGTGCCAAGGGCAGATCTCTAGTGGACAGGACTCTTACGGGCGTTCGTTTGAAATTCCCTACTTATCATACGCGCATGATAGCGATGGAAATGGGGCTGTGACGAGTGGTGCATTTGCGACTAGTGAATTCTATCCAGAAAGTATTCGTGGGAAATTTATTTTTGGTGACTATGTTTTTGGTGAATTACAATACTTTGATCCAGAAAAAAGTGGGCCACTCCAGTCGTCTGATGTGACAGTCTTAGCAAGAGGTGGTGGTATTGTTCCTGTGGAATTTGTTACTGCTCCTGATGGTATCGTCTATTATCTCAACATATTTCCTGGTTCACTGAAGCGTATCCTCTATTCACGTGATCAACCAATTCCTGTTATACAAAAGCAAGTTGTACAAGGTGTGGAGCGTACCTTCTCCTTTGATGGAAGTGGATCACAAATTGTAGGAGGATTAGACCTTACTCACTCATGGGATTTTGGAGATGGAAATAGTGGTAATGGTGCAATCGTAGAGCATACATATGATACTGTAGGGACGTATACTGTGACGCTGACTGTCACAGCCTCAAATGGCAATCAGGCGTCCCTCATTAAGGAGGTTGAAGTTCTACCTTCTCAGTACGATACAGATCCTCAGGTCATTGCTACGACGATTGAGCATGGGCCGTATTATGTAGGAGATCCAAAGGTGATCGCATCTACAATTAGGAATGAAAGTGGTAGTGGTGATGATCCATTTGTGCTTGGATATAATTTCTATAACGCACAAGGACAACGTGTTCTCAATTTGATTTATGATGAAGAAATTCAAATTGATGAGGGTGAGAAGAAAGTCATAAAAATGGAGGTGCGACTACCAACTGTGGGTATATACTCGGTAGAGGTGATTACTCGATCAACTAACTTGAGTCGCGATTTTGATCGTGTACGTGATGCGCTTCGTCTTGAGGTTGTCAGCCGTTCTCCAGGTGGTGATATAACTACACCAAACAACAGTGAGTCCGCTCCGGTATATCGATTTTATAGTGATGTCTTCAAAGGTCATTTCTATACGACTTCCGATGTAGAAAAAGCGGCAACGCAGGCAGATGCAAATTGGAATTATGAAGGTGTGGCTTATAGCGCATCATCCACACAAGAGACTGGATTGGTTCCTGTGTACCGTTTCTATAGTCCACAATTCAAGGGACACTTCTATACGATTTCTGTAGCTGAAAAAACTGCCACGGAAGCGGATGCCAACTGGAATTACGAAGGTATTTCTTATTATGTCGCTCCTGGGCTTGTAGCAAATACGACTCCTGTGTATCGTTTCTGGAATCCTACAGTGCAGCATCATTTCTACACTTCTTCTCCTGTTGAGCGTCAAAGCTTACAGGACAACAATCCACAGTGGAATTATGAAGGGATTGCATGGTATATCGATGCTTAGTGCACGAGCATCTTCCTTTGCGTAGGAAACAGGAGGAAAGATCTAGAGAAAGGGACGGTAAATCACTTGTGATTATTGCTTTTTGACGACTGTGATACCTGTATTGCGGGTATCACAGTCGTATGGTATACTTTTTTTATTGCTTTTGTGACACACATTTAGCAACTTAGGACTTTCGCACTTTCGTGCAATTCGAGGCGCACACTAGTATTTTACATAAGACACCTGCCTGCCGGCAGGCAGGTATTCACATATGTTGTTGGAAAATACTAGTGTAGCAACGAAGAAGTGTGCAAAGTGCGAAAGTCCTAAACTGTAAAGATAGAGATTTACTTTGTAGATCTAGTGATCAAGTAACACACCTTAGTTGTTGCATGTTGAGTTCAAGGCTCACTTACAGATCAAATACAATATATATATCTTAGACACCTCGATTTTACTTGGTGGGTCGATCTTTTGTTATACTATATTCCTATTTATTATAAGAGGGTTGCATGTGCTACGTGTACATGTACAAAAAATTTTTTCCTTCTACCACACAGCTTAATAGTTATTGACTTTGTTGCTTTGCGCTAATTGTTATGACTTTGGACTACAAGGCTTTCGTACATCGGTACTTCAAGAAGCAGTTCCTATCCATAGGGGACATCATTGGGCGTCATAGCACAAACTATGTTCTATCGGATTGGACTTTGGATTGTGCTATGGAGTGACAGTCCTGTGAGTTTTTCTGACTGTGATTTAACATTTCACTGCGTGGCGAAAGGTACGCAGTATTACAAAACAATTTATGAATGATCAAAATATACCATCTGATGCAAATGCACGTCGCGTTCGGCGCGACTCTGGTGCATCTGATGTAACTAGCAGACGTGCTCAAAAAAATGCTCGTGATGCAAGAAATCGAAGCCGACATAGTAGTCACTTAAATAGTGATGCAAAGAAAAATGGATCTTCTCCTGAGGCTATCGCGCAAGCGCGTCGTGATGCTGCCCTCGGGCGCAGTGTTTCATCTGATGCTCAAAGTGGCGTGTCACAGACGCAAGCGACGACTCACACTACACAAAAGCATTCCAAGAAGCACAAAGCAAAGAAGACTTCTGGGCAGGGTGGTCCAAAAAAAGCACACCAAGGAAAAAAACAAGGTTCAGGGAAAAAACAAGCGACAAAAAAGTCTCCGAGCCATAGTGCAAAATCAGCAACCAAAAAAACAGCCAAGAAAAAAGGTGGAAGAAGTCGTGGGCGATTTGCTCAACCACAGACCAACGCAGAACGTTTGCTTGATGCTACGGCAGCCAACGGTGATAGTAGTGCTCCAAAAATTCCACCAATTGAAAAAGATGTGATGCGGATCATCCCAATCGGGGGTAATGAAGAAGTGGGACGTAATATGATTGCTGTAGAGTATGGCACAGGAAATGGGAAGAGTGATATCATTATCACCGATATCGGCATGCAATTTGCAGAAGAAGATATGCATGGTATTGATTACATCATCCCAAATATTAGCTATTTCCGTGGAAAAGAGCGCAACATCCGCGCGGTGATGTTTACGCATGGTCATTTGGATCACATCGGTGCTGCACCTGTTGTTCTTAAACAGCTTGGGTATCCAACGATCGTTGCGCGTGACCTGACACTCGCCATGATCAAGAAAAAGCTTGAGGACGGTAACCCAGGAGGCTCCAATAACGTTAAAACAATTAGTGTCAAAGATATCGATCAGAAAATGACCTTTGGTATGTTTAAGGCGCATTTTTTTGAGGTAGATCATTCGATCATGGATTGTATGGGTATTGCTCTGGAGACACCTGTGGGGACAGCGATTAACCTTGGTGACTGGACGATTAACCATGACCCAGCTGACGGGGGGGCTATTTCGTATGAGTCGCTCAATCAGTACGCGCAGCCGCGTATCCTCATGCTCGAATCACTTAGTGCGATTCAGACAAAGCCTCCCAAAAGTGAGAGAGTGATGCAAGGAAACTTACAAGATCTGATCAAAAAAGCGCCAGGTCGTATCATCATTGGTACGTTTGCTTCGCAGATTAAGCGTATTGCTGGACTCCTTGAATTTACAGAAAAAACAGGACGTAAAGTCCTTCTCGAAGGGTATAGCATGAAAACAAATGTGGAGATCGCTAAGCAACTTGGTTATATCAAGGTGAGTGAAGATGTGTTTATCACACCGCAAGAGCTTTCGAAATATCCAGATAACAAAATTCTTGTGCTGTGTACTGGCGCTCAAGGTGAGCACAATGCAGCACTTAATAAGATCGTCACAGAGAATCATCGTTTCATCAAAGTCCAGCGGGATGATACAATTGTCTTTTCTTCTTCGATCATTCCTGGGAATGAACGAAGTATCCAGCGCCTTAAGGATAACCTTTACCGAAAATGTGATAACGTGATCCACAGTGATATCATGGATGTGCACATGGGGGGGCACGCGACCGCCCAGGACATCGAGACAGTGATCAAGATGGTAGACCCACAGTATTTTGTGCCGATCTACGCAAATCACTACATGCTGCATGAGGCCAAGAAACGAGCAGTTGAGATGGGATTTCCTGCCGGTCGTGTAGCAATTCTCGATAACGGACAGATCCTTGAGTTCAGTAAAACTGGTGCCAAGGTGCGCAAAGAAAAGGCAGACACAAGCTACGTTTTTGTGGACGGTCTTGGTATCGGTGATGTTGGCCAGGTTGTGCTACGGGACCGTCAAGCACTGGCAGAAGATGGGATGTTTATCATCAATGTGATCATTGATTCCAAGAAGAAAAAAGCTTTGAGCATTCAAGTGACATCTCGTGGGTTTGTGTTTGTGAAAGATAACTTTGAAACGATCAATGAAACCAAAAGACAGGTAGAAAAAATCATTGCTAGTTCTACAAGTGAAGACACGCAAATGGATTGGCGACTAGTGGAAAACAGTGTGCGAGATAAGGTTGGAGAGTTCCTCTTTCAAAAAACAGCACGCCGCCCGATGGTGCTACCAATTATCATGGAAGTGTAGATTAGCAACTCAATGAGATAAAAAAACAGAGCCCTTCCGTTTATCGGAGGGGCTCTTATGACTAGAATTTTTCCCTAAAGTCTTCTTTGGTTTTTGTATCCTTGCGTATAGGCTACACTTATGATTCTGTTTAAGAAAAATCGTGTACTTTGGTCTCTCATGAGCATTAGTATTGCACTTGATTCAGTATTGTGTGGTATTACATGGATCCGGTCGATCCAATTGTAAGATTTATAGGGCACATCTTTTGTTCCCAATACTATGCATTCACCGACCTTGATACGTATATGTAAGGTTTTATTTACATACAGCCTGTACATTTTTTTAGACTCAAGTTTTGCGGTGTAGATACCCAGTCTGTAGGCAATTGTTAGGTATTCATCAATGCTATGCGCATTAGCAACAATGATAGCGAGAAATTTTTTTTCTAAATTTGACTTAGATATTGTACCTTCAATTGGTATACTGCTAATAGAAACCCAGAGTATTTCTGGTGAGCAAGAATGTGGTTGGATGTAGTGTTGTATCATCGCTATTCTCTGGCGTGTATCAATGAAGAGTTTATAAGGTTTTTGAGTATCCAACATAAATCACCTCTGTATGATGTAAAGGAACTAGTGTATCATGATATAATACAAATATAATATGTACCATATCATTTTTATAAATTACTGTCAATATGAAAGAACGACTTTTTAGTGGCATTCAACCTTCTGGAAGTTTGCATTTGGGGAATTATTTGGGTGCGGTGAAAAATTGGACTCGCATGCAAGATGAATATGAGCCGATCTTTTGCATTGTGGATCATCATGCAATCACAGCACCACAGGATCCTGAAGTTCTGGCGAAAAAGATTATTGAAGTTGCCAAGATATATCTTGCTTCTGGTATTGATTCAGAAAAGTCAACGATTTTTGTGCAGAGTGATGTGAGTGCACATGCTGAACTGGGGTGGATACTGAATACCGTTGCGCGGATGGGGGACATGGAAAAGATGACGCAGTTCAAGGATAAGAGCGCAAAAGAGGGTGCAGAGCGTTCTACTGTAGGACTATTTGACTATCCTGTACTGATGGCTGCTGATATTTTACTATACGATACTGTTGTTGTGCCTGTGGGGGATGATCAACGTCAGCACATTGAACTTACGCGTACGCTTGCTCGTCGGTTCAATGAGCGTTTTGGTGAGATTTTTGTGGTACCAAAGGGTGATATCCGTGAGGAAGGCATGCGCATCATGGGCCTGGATGATCCGACCAAGAAGATGAGTAAGAGCGCTAGTAGTGAGTATAACTATATTGCCCTGAGTGACGCACCTGACGTCATCCGAAAAAAAATTATGAAAGCGGTGACTGATAGCGAAAGCACCATTACGTATAGCGAGGACCGGGCAACTGTGAAAAATCTTTTGACGATTTATAGCTTATTAAGTGAAAAATCAATTCCTGAGATTGTCGAGATGTATGAAGGCAAAGGTTTTGGGGATTTTAAGCGGGATTTGGCCGAAGTGGTGGTGGACTTTATCTCACCATTACAAGAGCGAATGCAGGCTTTCAGTGATGATGACGTCCGGAAGGTTTTGCGCGTGGGTGCAGGTAAGGCTAATGTGATTGCAGCCAAGAAACTTTCTGATGTGAAGCGGGTTATGGGACTTGGTGTTTGTGACTAAATAGGACTTTCGCACTTTGCACCCTCAAGGGGCATCTCATACCCTCCTCAAGGGGCATAAATCTGCGTTTCTTCCAGTCAAAGGCTGACAGGCGTTGCTACATCAGTATTTTCGAATCCCGTCTTATGTAAAATACTAGTGTGCGCCTCGAATTGCGCTAAAGTGCGAAAGTTCTATAAACTGTAATTTGTGACAAATCTTTGATTTATGGAGTTTGTTGGTCTCATCCTTGCTTTTGGGCTTACTATTGGAGCTTTTGCTTCGCTGATTTTTCGTTTTTTCTATCCTCATCATCGTAAAATCGCCTTACTTTTATACACTGTTAGTTGGGGATTTCTTTTGTATTCTCTCTGGTCCTATCGTGACGTCGTGTTTATGCACAGTGAGGTAATGTCTGATCTGATTGTAGGGTACGCGCCATACCTTGCTTGGATGGGTATTTCATTTATATTTCTTTTTCTGTTATGGTTTTTGCGTTTTCAGAGGGTGAGTGACCTTGCCTCCGTTGAGGCTGAGGATTTCGCAAAAACGTGTGATGATGATAGAGACCTTTTGCATTATTTGGATGACATGCTTGAGGGGTATGTCAGTCGTTTCGAAGATAGTCCATTCACAAATGACAGTCACGAAAAATTGAACGCTCAGCAAAGAAATTTGGTTCGCGTACTATGGAAAAATATTTTTGACGGCATCGTTGAAGTAGATTTCATCAGAAATCACTACGAAAGTTTTTATACTTTTGGTAAGAGTCGGCGAAAAGATCATTGCTCTAGTTTTTTGTTGTTCTTTGATTGTGTGCTTTTGCAACATTATTACGTACATCGCATATATCAGATTGTCCATAAAAATGAATCTTTAGAAAAAATTCTCAATGACCAAGATGATGCAATTGGTTTACCAGAGCATACATATTCATTGAGTGTCGGAAAAAATACGCAAGCTAGTGAGGTTTTGCAGATTAACCTCGGTAGGGCATATAGTAGTATTTTGCGTGAAGAAATCATAAAGCATACACTGTATAGTCGCACGCAAGAACTTTTATCGTACATTGATCATCACGACAGCACTTTTGCAATAGAGACTATCAAAAATCCCCTCAAAAAATTTGAGCGATCTACGTCGACGACTTTTTTTCCGTGGCAAAAAAAGATTGCATGCGGGATGAGTTTGATTCGTATGACGGAGCGACCGTTTTTGATCTCTAGAGAATTTATCAAAAAGCATGGTGATCAATTGGATCCTGGTGATGTCTTTGTGCAGCGACGGGAATGGGCTGCAACAAATGTAGGTATCCCAGGGTATTGGACACATAGCGCTCTTTATATAGGCTCACTTGATAAAATTGATACGTATTTTAGTGCACTATCTGCATTTTCTGATGTTTTGCCAAGTGAGTATATTGCTCAGAAATATCCAGATGTTTATAAGGATCTTTATAGCAAAGATGATGATGGTTCCATTCGCTGTGTGATCGAAGTTAAAAGTCTTGGTGTTGTGGTCTCGTCTTTAGAGGAGACTGCATCATGTGATGCAATTGGTGCCTTGCGTCCGTTGCTCTCGAGAGAACAAAAGTGGCGTATGATCACCCAAGCGATGGAATACTATGGAAAGCCATATGATTATAATTTTGATTTTTCAACTGATAATGCTTTGGTTTGTAGTGAGCTTATATACAAAGCACTAGAGGGCATCCCACACGTTTCGTTTGAAGCAGAGATGATCAATGGACGACTTTTGTTTACGCCAAATCAGTTTGTGGAAAAGTTTGATGAAGAATATGAAGAAGATGGGAGGATATTTGATTTTGTTTTTTTCTGGGATGGTGATGAGAAGGATGGAGCGATCTATGAGCGAGAAGTGCAAGATCTTCGAAAATCATGGAAGAGGCCAAAATGGCACATACTTTCGCAGTATTTTGAGGAGTAGAAAAGATCAATTTAAGATTAAACAAGAGAATTTTTAAAATTAGATCTATGCATTTTTGTGTTACGTCAGGTATGACAAAGTGTAGTGAAAAATTTCTATAAAGTTATTATATGAAAGCAGCTATTTGTGAAACATATGGACCTCCCGAAGCGATACAAGTCGTGGATGTGCCAAAGCCGGAATTTTGTGAGAATGATTTACTTGTTGGTGTTTGCGCTTCTACGGTCAATAGAACAGACACGGGTTATAGAAGTGCGCAGTATTTCATCAGTAGGTTTTTTACAGGCTTATTTCGTCCAAAGCATATTATACTAGGTACAGAATTTGCTGGTGAGGTTGTTTGTGTCGGTAGAAATGTCACAGATTTTACGGTGGGTGATCGCGTCTTTGGGTACAATGAGAAAACTTTTGGGTGCTGTGCACAGTACACAGCTATCCCTGCATCTGGTATGGTGACCCATTCACCAGAACATTTAGGTTGTGCAGAGATCGTTGCAAGTACGGAAGGTTCTCACTACGCGCTCAATCAAATCAGAGTAGCTAGTATAAAAAAAGGTGATGACGTCTTGGTGTATGGCGGCTCTGGTTCGATTGGTAGCGCGGCTATTCAAATACTTATTGCAATGGACGTTACTGTCACTGCTGTTGTTGGGACGAGTAATATTGCACTGATGAAAAAGTTGGGTTGTAAGCAGGTCCATGATTATCAAAAAGAGGACTTTATTGAAATACTGCATACTGACGGTGTGCGGTTTGACTTAGTTTTGGATGCTGTGGGAAAGATCACTTTTGGTCAGTGTAAAAAGCTATTGAAGCCGTGTGGTGTGTATATCTCAACAGAATTCGGACCATATTTACAAAACCCATTTTTAGCTATCTGGACGCGATTTTTCAGTAAAAAGAAAGTATTGTTTCCAATTCCATCGGAGAGAAAATCAGATGTCCAATACATAAAGAAACTCATGGAAGAGGGGAAATATAAGCCTGTAATCGACAGACAGTATCCATTAGATGCAATAGCAAACGCAACGCGCTACGTAGAGACAGGGCAAAAGGTTGGTAATGTGGTTATTGTGATTGAAGAAAAAAAGAAAAGAAAAGTCTCATAACATTTCTGAGAAATGGTTTAGATTCTATCAAGAGAAAGACATGAGTATTTCTGAGCTTGATCAGTGGATGACAGAAGTTATCAAAGATGTGAAAAAATTGAAAATATCTACCGAGTAGATCCTGCAAACTTTGAAACACATCCCGTTCTAGAAGCAGTAAAAAAATTCACAGGTGAGGCATATCTTTTAACACATTAACTCGATGAATCATGTCCGAGAGCGTGTACAGATCCCTACGCTAAAGCATTTGAAGCTGAAACATGGGAAGCAAAAGGATTTTTGCGTGGTCTTGGTAGTAGTAATGTGACAAGGGAGCAACTAGACGAGTATGACGAAAAAATTGCTGAATAAATTGTTGAGGTGATACATATCTCATTAACTGCTATTTATGGGACAGATCCCTGCCTGCCGGCAGGCAGGCCCAGTTATCATGCCCTTTGGGTGCAAGCTGAGGATGACACAGTGTTGATCTAATAGAAAGTTGTTGATTGAAGATGGTATTATTATGCTTTTGGGTGCGACTGATTCTACCTGTCGGCAGGCAGTGATGACAGGCCGAAAGCTCTGTGTGAATTTGTTTTTATGGATGGTATTACCATAAAATCACCCCTGCACCATTTGGTACAGGGGTGATTTTTTTAGATTGTCAGATTGTTTATCCTCGGATGATTGCTAGGATTTCGTCTCTTTTACTTTCCATTAGCTCTTTTTTGTCTGCTTCGCAGATGAACCTTAGTACTGGTTCTGTGTTGCTTGGGCGGACGTTGAACCACCATCGCTCACCTTCTGGTTTATCCCAGTAGCTGATCTTTATACCGTCTAGTTCGTTTAGGTTGCCGTCACTGTAGAGATCTTTGAGTTTGTCCATCATGCCTTGTTTGTCCTGTACTTCTGAATTGATCTCACCGCTGTGGAAGTATCGTCTGTACTTGGCGACAAGTTCAGAGATGCTCTGGTTTTTCTCTGCCATGAGGTTGAGTAGAGTGATAGCCGCTAGGGTAGAGAGTTCGCCGGTTTTGTTGGCTGCGAAGTAGTAGTGACCTGATAACTCGCCTGCGTAGAGGGCATTCTCTTGTTGCATCTGCGCTTTGATAAAGGTGTGGCCTACGCGACTCTCAAGTGCAACGCCACCTGCTTCTTCGATTGCTTCTTTGGTTGCCATGGAAGAGCGAAGGTCGTAAAGGATTTTGGATCCCTTGTTTCCCTCTAGCATGACCTGGGCCATGAGTGCTGTGGCGAGGTCCATTGGGATGATCTGGCCTTTTTCATCTATAAATCCTACACGGTCTGCATCACCGTCGTAAGAGATTCCGAGGTCTGCGCCTACTTCTTTGACTTTGTCGCGGAGTTCGTCTAAGGTGCTTTCATTGAGAGGGTTTGCTTCGTGAGCAGTGTAAGGATTTTCTAGGTCGCAATGGATTTTGGTGATTTCTAGATTGTCACTGAATTTTTCAAGGATTGGTAATTCCATCACACCCATGGTGTTGGCACAGTCTACGACAATGTGAAACTTCTTGTCATCAAATTTCGCAAAGCTTTCGAGATGTGCATAGTACGGTGTGACAATGTCATGCGTTGAGACTGTCCCAAGCTCTCCAGCCATTTCTAGTTTGTCAGTGCTTGCCATTTCTGCTAAAACGTAATCCCGGATATCGTTGAGGCCTGTGGCTTCTCCCACAGGACTTACATTTTTTCTACAGAGTTTGACACCATTGTACTCGACGGGGTTGTGTGAGGCAGTGACTGCCACAGAGCCGTCGACGTCGAGATTCCATGAGGAGTAGTAGAGCATCGGTGTAGTGATCATACCGAGGTCAATGACATTACAGCCTGTGCTGGTAATCCCTCTTATTAAGGAATTCATCAGGGAGGCACCGTGTGGTCTGGCATCACGACCTACCGCTAGAGTACTTGCCTCTAGTTCTTTGACGATCCCACGACCGATGTGAAAGGCTGCTGATTCGTCGATGTCGGGCCCGTAGATACCTCTGATATCGTAGGCTTTGAAAATGTTTTTATTCATGTTTATATTATTTGCTATTCATTACGCTTTTTATTATACCTAATATGAAACAATTGACCAAAGGCCTCTTTTGCGACATACTTTATAGGACTTTCGCACTTTGCACCCTCAAGGGGCATAAAGCTGCGTTTCTTCCAGCCAAAGGCTGACAGGCCTTGCTACACCAGTATTTTCGAATCCCGTCTTATGTAAAATACTAGTGTGCGCCTCGAATTGCATTAAAGTGCGAAGGTCCTATTTATAGAGTTTTCGCACTTTGTATCCCACATGCTTGGGGCAAGCTATTTCTTCGTTGCCGCGCAAGCTTGAAAGCTCGACCTGTTGGTTTTTTACCCATTTTTTTATTTCTTTAATTATCGTTTATGGCATTGCAGATTGGTATCGTTGGTCTTCCAAACGTGGGGAAATCGACACTTTTTAAAGCCCTCACCAAAAATCCTGTAGATATCAATAACTATCCTTTTTGTACAATTGAGCCTAATGTGGGGATTGTACCTATCCCCGATGAGCGCCTTGATACACTTTCTGCGTTTTCTGCGAGCAAAAAAACGGTGCCAACAGCAATTGAGTTTGTGGATATTGCTGGCCTTGTAGAGGGGGCGAGTAAGGGAGAAGGGCTTGGAAATAAGTTTTTAGCCAATATCAGAGAAGTTGATGCTATCGCTCACGTTGTGCGTGTTTTTCGTAATGATAATATCACGCATGTACATAATACGATAGAACCAAGTCATGACATCGAAATTATTGAGACGGAACTTGTACTGGCTGATATGGTGACTGTAGGTAAAACTCTTGATCGCATCACAAAACTTGCCAAGAGTAATGATAAAGACGCTATAGCCCAGATAGATATCGTCACAGAAATTCAAGGAGCTCTCGAGGCAGGGCATCTGGCTCGTAGTGTATCGCTGGACATGACACATGAACCAACGCGTAAGATCGTGCGTGATATGAGCCTGCTTACCATGAAGCCGATGATGTACGTTTATAATGTTTCAGATCTTGACGAAACGTTAGACGAAGCGCTTGAAAGACGAGCGCATGTTAAGCTTGATATCAAAATTGAAGAGGAACTTATGGATATGAATCCCAAAGAAGCTCTTGAGCTCGGTATGACTTCGCATTTACCAGATTTAATTACAAAGGCATATGATTTACTTGGTCTTCAAACGTTTTTTACTACTGGACAAGCAGAGTCTCGCGCGTGGACAGTAAAAAAAGGTGCTTGTGCACCAGAAGCAGGGGCAGCAATTCATAGCGATTTTCAGGACAAGTTTATACGGGCTGACGTTATACCGTGGGATATTTTACTTGCAGCAGGTTCATATGGTAAGGCACGCGAAGCTGGTTCGCTAAAAACTGTTGGAAAAGAATATGTGATGATTGACGGTGACGTCGTGGAATTTAAGGTGTAATTGCGAGGCATTTTCTATAATACAAAAACAGTATTATGACTTCCTCATTTTTTATCCTCAAGGGACGTAAACCTAGACTTTTTTCAATCAAAGACTGACAGGCTTTGCTGCACTAGTATTTTCGAATCCCGTCGCTCACGAGTGACGTGCCTTGATCTGCCAGCTGGCGGAGCACTAAAATGCGAAAGCCCTATATAAGTGTTATCTAAATCTATAGTTGGATGTCATTTTTTCGTGGTATAATAGAGGTAGTTAAAAGGGTCATATTTTTGGTAGCAAAGACCGTCACTCGTGAGTGATAGGTCAAAGCTGTCGCGGTACCTACCTACTGGCAGGCAGGTTTGAATCCTTATGCTGCGTCACAAACATTTCTCTCGGCTTGTTGTATAGTAAAAAAATTTTATTTTAGAAGATGAAGATGTTACTGCTGATCTACTGCGTAATGCATTTAAGTATCGGAGTATGATGTAGCTAGGCTATAGGTGGAGAAGTAGATGGAGAAGTAGGATTTTTAATCTGCTGTTGCTAAACAAGTCTAGTGATCAGGTTGTGCAAGGGCTTCATGACAGATGCTGATGAAATCATTGTCTATTGTTGCTCTCTCACATTCTGGTAAATCTGGTGGGGTAGAAATACTTTTGAATCTTCGTGCGCGCGCAGTTCTGATGTAGGCGAAATTCAACCTGACAGGCGTTGTAGAAAAAATGTTAATTTATTTTGTTGATGACTATATGCACAAAGACGAATCTATGGATCAACAAGAAACCTATGAAAAATCACTTTCTCGTGGCGATAGAGTCCTTAGCGATGGGGAAAATAAGAAGAGTAATGTGATGATTGTTGAAGACGATCCTTTCATTGGTGATATTTTACTGAATGTTCTTGCGGGGCATTTTACATCATATAAGGTGATCAATACTGCAGAGGCGGATGAAATTTTTTTACAGCAGAAAATTGATGCTCTTATTCTGGATGTTATGCTTCCAGGAAAAGATGGCATTACGTATCTCAAGGAGCTTCGCCAACGACCAGAATGCAAGGACTTGATTGTGATTCTTGCTTCAAACCTTGGGCAGAAAGAGGAAATTAAGCGTGGCATGGATGCTGGCGCAGACGATTACCTCATTAAAGCCAACTATTTACCAGAAGAAATCGCGCAGCGTGTGCGTATGTTAATTGACGGAAACTCGTAGAGTTTTTTTTGTTTCTACTATAGGGTGTCGTGAGTAGACTTTCATTTACTGTAAAGGGTGCATGTGAGCAAAAATTATCGTATTATTATTGGCTTGGTCGTTGTTTGTCTCTTGGTTGGCATTATTTCCTTCCTTCTTTTTTTTGATAAAGATCGACGTACGAGTGAAATCGTAAAATTTTCGAGGGATGATCGTTTGTCACCTATAGAATTATTTGACCAGAATGCTTTCGTTGTTTCACCTTCTTTACAGGAGGGTATTGCGTCAGATATTAATGAGTTGACACTTGTCTTACAAGGAAAAAAAATCCAAGACCGATTCCTCATTGTCAATCAGGAAAATGCTCAGCGACCTACTCCAGCATTAGAAGACAAAGATTTGTCGGAAGTACGTCTTGATGGTGAAATTTCTCGTGTGCTTGAGATCTTTCAGGAGGATCATCCACAAAAAGGTTTTGTAGAAATATTTATTACAGATGTTACTGGCAATACTATTGGTCAGACAAATACGATAACCGAATACTACCATGGTGATGCACTGTGGTGGCAAAAAGCAAAGGAGGGTATACAGTATGGAAATATAGAGCAAGATTCTGGCTCTGGAGCCTTATCGCTCCCTGTCTCTTTTCCGATTAAAAATATTAATGAGGTAGTTGTGGGAGTTGGTCGCATCGCTATAGATGTCACAGCAATCCGTCGGTGATAGTAAAATACTGATTAGGTGACTGTTGGTACGATGAAGTTAATCATAGGTACAATAGATTGTATATTTTTAAAAAAAATTTGACGATCCAAGTACGACTTGCAATTCTTTTTGTAACTACTTTTGGTTTACTTCTTTTGTTGGGTGGGGTTTTGTTTTGGCAAATCAATGCTTCTGTAGAGAGCTCAAAAAATCTTATCGAGCAGAATTCGCGAATTTTTTTAGAGATCAATGAGCTTGTGAAACGATCAAATGAAGCGCAGGAGATCTTTGATGAAATCCTTTTGTTTGATAGTGATAGTGATGAAGAGCTTTTTGATTTGCAGGTACGTTTCAACGCAGCAGCTGTCGATTTTGATATTATGCTTAATGTTCTTTCACTTGGTAGTGAAAGTGAGGATTTCATTCATCATAACGATGGTGTTGACTATTTTGTGTGGCGGAATTTTATTTCAAAGCCTCGTGGCCAAGAAAATTTCATACTCAACTCTGGCCCTAGTGTTGAGAAGACATTTAGTCTTGATCAGTACAATGCTATCGAAAAAAAATACAATGAGTTTGTATATAACGTTAATGAAGCTACAGCTGCACAAAAAAAATTCTTGCGACTTTCGCGTGAGTATGTGCAGACGTTTGATTTGGAAAATGCTATTGGTCCTTCTCTAGAAGTAGAGCAAGGGCAATTGACTTCACAAGAAGAGACTCGTGCATCACAGGCTGAGATTAGCCAGGGAGCAGCGCGGATTTTTGGGCAGAGAGCAAATAGGGCGGGTGAGGCAATTGTCGCAATGCTTTCGATTGCCTCTAATGATCTACGAGACACTCTTTTAGAGCGTATTATCAGTGAGTCTCAAAAACAAGAGCAACTTTATAACCAAGGAGCATTTGTGTTGGTTTCAGGTACTCTTTTGTTGATGATTATGCTTTCGCTTGTTGTGCATTATTTAGCAGTGCGGCCATTGCAACGACTTACTGATTCGGCAAAAAAAATTGTAGAAGGGCATAAGGATATGGTTTTCCCATTGCAAGATCGAGGTGATGAAATTGGCCTTCTTGCGCGTACATTTTCCAGCATGGTTGAGGCACTTGTACGGGATGCAGAAACACTTGAGGTTCAAGTTCTTGCTCGCACTAAGCAACTAGATAACAAGAACGTACAATTGGAAAAATACATCAATGAAATAGATAAAACTACAAAAAGCCTTATGCGAAGAGAGGTGGAGCTCACACAGGCAAATAGTCGGCTCACACAAGCAAGTAAGGCAAAGAGTGAGTTCGTATCTGTAGCTGCGCACCAATTGCGAACACCACTTACTGCGATTAGGTGGATCTATGAGACGCTTTCTCAGGCAAAGGATATTTCGCCAGCACATCAAGAGGTCATTAGAAATGGTGTACAAGCAACAGATAATTTGATTATTACCGTCAATGATATTTTGAATGTTGCACGCATTGATGAGGGTCATATGACCTACGCAAAGCAAGAACATGACTTTCGCGAGTTACTTGATGGCATTCTGACAGAGACAGAATTTGATGCTAAGCACAAAGGCATTACATTTCGCTTTCATATTCAAAAAGAAGCTTCGTTTGTATTTATGTTTGATTGGGAAAAGATGGATATGGTAGTGCGAAACTTACTGAGTAATTCTATGAAATACACAGAAGTGGGTGGAATTGTGCAACTATATATTTCCCAAAAGAATCATGACTTGGTTATGGTGGTAGCTGATAATGGCATAGGTATCCCACTTGCTCAACAACCACGTATCTTTACCAAGTTTTTTCGGGCTGATAACGCCCTTTTGTATCAGACGAATGGTTCTGGATTAGGGCTTTACGTAACGAGGAATATTGTCGAAAAGCACAATGGAACAATTGATCTTGAGAGCAGGGAGGGTGAAGGGGCAATGTTTACAGTGCGTATCCCCATGCATTCACAAAAGGTGTAGAGAAAATGAGAATATAGGGCTGTGGGAAAGTTTGAAAGGAGTGTAGTTTTTTAGGTATTGACATGTTGGATTGAATTAGTACAATAGAGTAAGAATTAGCACTCTAAACTATCGACTGCTAGTTTCTTATAATAATGTAAAAATCTGATTTATGGCAAAGCAAATTGCATTTGGTACTGATGCGCGTAAAAGAGTTGTGGCAGGTATTGATAAGGTCGCTGATGCGGTCAAGACAACAATTGGTCCAAAAGGACGCAATGTCCTGTTGGAAAAAGGATATGGAGCACCTGTTGTGACAAATGATGGTGTCTCGATTGCTAAAGATATTGAGCTCAGTGACAAATATGAAAACATGGGAGCAGAATTGATCAAGGAAGTTGCCAATAAGACCAATGATAATGCTGGAGATGGAACAACAACTGCTACCGTGATGACCCAGAGTATTGTGCGTGAGGGAATGAAGTTTGTCGAAACAGGTATCAACCCAGTCGGCTTGCGTAAAGGCTTAGAAGCTGCCAGAACAGATATGATCACAGAACTCAAAAAAAGTTCCAAAAAGATCTCTAGTGCTGCAGAGATGTCTCAAGTTGCCTCAATTTCTGCTGAAAGTGTAGAAATGGGTGAGATGATTGCGACAGTAATGGATCGCGTCGGGAAAGATGGAGTCATCACTGTGGAAGAGGCACAAACCGTTGGCCTTTCATTTGACGTTGTGGAGGGTATGCAATTTGATAAAGGTTATATTTCGCCGTATATGATCACGGACACCAAGAGTCAAAAAGCCGAGATGAAAGATTGTTCGATCCTAATCACAGATAAAAAGGTTAGTTCTATAGATGAGATTTTGCCATTGTTGGAAAAGATTGCAGCATCAGGTAAGAAGGAGCTTGTTTTGATTGCTGAAGATGTGGATGGGCAAGCCCTTGCGACACTGATTGTTAATCGTCTCCGAGGAGCACTGAATGTCCTGGCTATTAAAGCACCAGAGTTTGGCGATGCTCGCTCTGCCGTTTTAGAGGACATTGCTATTGTCACTGGAGGAACAGTTATCAGTGGTGATAAAGGCATGAAGCTTGAAGAAGTGGAACTTGAACAACTAGGTAGTGCAGCAAAGATTGTGACAACCAAAGATTCGACAACAATTGTGGATGGTCATGGAGCAAAGAAAACAATTGCACAACGGGTTTCGCAGATTGAGCGACTAGCGCAGAGTGAAACTGCTGAGTATGAAATAACAAAATTGCGCAAACGTGCAGCCAAAATTTCTGGAGGTGTAGCAGTAATACGGGCAGGAGCAGCCACTGAAACAGAGATGACTTATGTAAAGCATAAGCTTGAAGATGCTCTGGCAGCGACAAAAGCTGCTGTAGAGGAGGGCATTGTTGCTGGTGGTGGTACAGCACTTGCAAAGGCAGCTGCAAAGATTGGTGGCAAAAATATGGAGGGGGACACAGAGTATCGAGCTGGGTATAACGCTCTGGTTCGTGCAGCTTATGCACCTCTGACGCAGATTGCACTGAATTGTGGTGAGATGGACGCTGGTGTTGTAAAAAATGAAGTGATCAATGGAAAGGGTGAGTATTTCGGATACAACGCGACGACCAATGCTTTTGAGAAGGATATGGTGAAAGCTGGTATCATTGATCCGCTTAAGGTCACACGCTCAGCGATAGAGAATGCTGTTTCTGTTGCGTCGCTCTTGTTGACAACAGAGGTGGCAATTACTGAGGAGCCAAAAGATGAGAGTCCTGATGCTACGGCAGCTGCGATGGGTGGTATGGGTGGTGGTATGCCCGGTATGGGGATGATGTAGATTTTTACCCTATCACACGGAAAAATCTCTGAGAAATCAGAGATTTTTTTAATTGACCAATTAAACTACGAGCGCTAGCTAGTGAGTGCGCCTGTCTGCCCCGTACCATTGCGGTACAGGGCCTGCCGGTAGGCAGGTTTAAAGGCTTAGCCCACGTTGTCATGGCGCCCCACAAAACAGTTACAGTCTCTACCTAAACCCGCTATGTCCTTTGAACATTTCCCCCTTGGTAGGGAGAGAGAGGAAACTCTTACTAGGCAGGCGTTAGCCTCCAAAATAAAAGCCACCAGCGATCGATGGTGAAAGTTTGCTGGAGAATATAGTGAGTGAATCCATTGCTTTTTACTGGCAAGAAATGTAGCGCATCGGAGATTTTCTGAAAACGACTATGATAGTGGGGCTAAAGATTTTTTGTAGTGTATAATAGTAGTAATGTATTTCTATCCTCTGATACATGATCTAGATATATAAGTTTTTCATGTGATGAACTTGGGTATACTACAATGAGAACTTCATGATCTTTAGATGATTGAAATACACTGCAAGGAGGGTGTTTGTTTGAAAGACTAAAAGACCCTCCGTCAAATCAACTACCAAGGTGTAGAACTCTGTTGCTCGCACAGCGACGTGCCTCGGAAATATATGTGACTTACGTCACAAACATTTCACTCGATTCGTTGCATAATAAAAATACATGAAAGTTGATAATACACAACTCTATAATCATCTTCTGACAAATGGATTGGTTGCCCAGGATGTATTGGATCCTCTTTTTCGGCAAGCGCAACAAGCTAATACGCAGCTCAATGCACTGCTTATACAGGAAAGCCTGATGGATGAAGCGGGATTGATTGGGGTATACTCGCAAATGTTTGGATTTCCTATTGTGGATTTATCACATTTGGATATCCTTGAGAAAACGCTTCATAGTATTCCTGAGCAAATCGCAAAAAAGAACAATGTCGTGGCGTTTTCACGTGAAGGTGATAATCTCAATGTAGCTATGACAAATCCTGAGGATTTGCAAACTGTGGATTTTATTAAGAAAAAAACAGGGCTCAATATCGTGGTTCATATTGCTACGTCTGATGATGTCAAAGAAGTCATCCGTCAGTATGAGAAAACGTTGAAGGCAGAGTTTGGCGCTCTTTTGGATGGTGGTACGGACGGGGCAGATTTAGCGAAAATTGCTCAGGATTTACCTATTGTGCGTATTGTCGACACTCTTGTGAAGCACGCCATTTTGCAAGGTGCATCTGATATCCATATCGAGCCACTGGAGAAAAGTGTGATTGTCCGATATCGAGTTGATGGTATGCTTCGTCAAGCTATGAGCTTACCAAAAAATACGCTTTCGGGTATTGTCGCGCGTATTAAAGTACTTGGTAATCTCAAGTTGGATGAGCATCGTCTGCCACAAGATGGACGATTTAAGATGGAGACGGATGAATATAAAATCTCTTTTCGTGTTAGTATTTTGCCTGTATTTGATGGAGAGAAGGTCGTTATGCGTTTGCTTGATGAAGGATCTGCAGGGTTAACATTAGAGAAAATGGGACTTTACGGCAATGCTTTGGAAGTCATCCATCGTGAGATCAATAAGCCAAACGGAATGATTTTGGTTACGGGTCCAACTGGTTCTGGTAAGACAACGACATTGTACACTATACTTGATATGCTCAATCGACCTGAAGTAAACATATCAACGATCGAAGATCCTGTAGAGTACCGCATGCAAAATGTGAATCAAACACAGGTGCATGCTAAAATCGGTATGACGTTTGCTGCTGGGCTACGGTCACTTCTTCGTCAGGACCCTGATATGATCATGGTTGGAGAGATTCGTGACAAAGAAACGCTGGAGATTGCGATTCACGCTGCCATGACTGGTCACCTCGTGCTTTCTACATTGCATACGAACTCTGCTGCAGGCGCTATCCCACGAATGGTTGATATGGGGGCTGAACCATTTTTGATTGCTTCAACGACCAATATGGTCATTGGACAGCGTTTGGTGCGTAAGCTCTGCAATGAGTGTCGTCAGGCTTACAAGCTTTCGCCAAAAGAAGTGGGGGTGCTTGGAGCAAGCTTTGATTTGGACTCTATTCTTGCTGTTATGATTCATCTCGGCGTAGTTCAGACGGGTCAAACGTGGTCTGATTTAGCGATCTATAAAGCCAAGGGCTGTGGAGAATGTAATGGATTGGGATATAAAGGCCGAAGAGGGATCTACGAGGTTTTGGAAGTGACTGAAAGTATGGAAAAACTGATCGTCCAAAATGCTACGACAGATGAGATGGAGCGAGAAGCTCGTCAAAATGGAATGGTCACTATGGTAGAAGATGGTTTTTATAAAGTTCTTGGAGGCGTCACAACTATTGATGAGGTTTTGCGAGTGACACAAGAGTAATTATTGCACCAACTTGTCCTTTGCCAAGGGTTTTTTCGTTCTTTCTTGTGGGCGACGCGTCTTGGTAGGCCAGCTGGCGAAGCACTATTTTGCCGATAGACAGGCGAAGGCGTGACAGTACTATGAATATTGCCCATTTCGCGTATCAGCGATGTGATAGAATGAAAGAGTCGCACTGTTTGATTTTTGTTTATTATTACCATGCCAAAATATCTCTATACTGCAAAAAGTGCTGACGGTACCCCACGTAGTGGTGAGGTTTCTGCTAATAGCGAAAGAGATCTTGCAGCACAATTGAGAGGTGAAGGCTTCTTGATTACTTCTATGCAGGTTGTCAAAGGCGGAGGGAAGCGAAAGGAAACTGTTATGAGTGTCCTTGATCATTTTTCCACAATCCCATTAAGGGAGAAGCTTTTTTTTACGCGAAACTTGGAGGTGATGATTTCATCTGGTCTGTCTATCGGAAAGGCACTTTCGCATTTGGCTGTGCAAACACAAAATAAGAGATTTCGTGGAATATTACTTACAGTCTATAGCGATGTTCAAAAAGGTCTTTCTTTTAGTGAGGCTCTTGCGAAACACCCTGTTGCGTTTGATGATTTGTTTGTGAACATGATTCGTGTAGGAGAATTTGGTGGATCACTTGAGGAATCACTAAATATTTTGACAGTTCAAATTGAAAAAGAAAATGACCTCAAATCAAAAGTGCGTGGAGCAATGGTTTATCCGGCTGTTGTTATCTTTGCGATGGTTTCCGTAGCTGTGTTGATGCTGACCTATATCTTGCCACAGTTGACGGGTGTTTTTGTCGATATGGATGTGGAGCTTCCAAAGATGACACAAATTGTTATTGTTATGAGTGATATTCTGAGAGAAAATAGTATTTTGGTCATGTTAACAACGGTTTTTGGAGGGATTGGTGTAAAGTTTTTTTTGAGGACAAAAATGGGAAAACGTACCTTTAGTTGGCTCGTTTTACATTTGCCAGCGATTAGCAATATTGCCATTAAGGTAAACTCTGCCCGATTTGCGCGAGTCTATAGCTCACTTCTCAAAAGTGGTGTGAGTGTGATTGGTGCTCTTGATATCGTGGCTGACACGCTTTCTAATGATTACTACAAAGAAGCAATCCATACTAGCAAGGAAAAGGTACAAAAGGGTGTTGAAATGTCGACCGTGATTGCTGAGTATCCGAATCTTTTTCCTGTGATTCTCGCGCAGATGGTAAAAGTTGGAGAGGAGACTGGTCAGACGGAGCAAATGCTTATGAAAATCGCAGAGTTCTATGAGGCGGAAGTTTCTCAAATAACAAAGAATATGAGCTCCATCATTGAGCCTATTTTGATGATTGTCATTGGGACTGGTGTTGGATTCTTTGCTGTTGCAATGCTGCAGCCAATGTACAGTGTTTTAGAGAACATACAATAAACTTAAGGCATGGTTACTTCACTTCGATTTATGCAAGAAAAGAAGAAAGGTTTTACATTGATTGAAGCTTTGGTCTTAGTGATTATTTTTTCCATTATGACTTTGGGGTTTTATCGTGTGTATGGATTGGTTATGGTAACCATGATTGATGCAAAGAAAAGACTCGTAGCGGTTGAGATCGCCAATCAAGAATTAGAAACATTGCGTAACATGCCGTATGAGGACATCGCACTTATTAGTGATCCTAGCTTGCCGCCTGCTTCCGTAGGACCTGGACCTGTGGCTTATGATTCTACGATTGTTTTAGGTGGGGCCACTTACCGTGTGATTCGGGAGATCTATTTTATCGATGATTCGGAGGATGGCCTTGGTCCTACTGCGGACGTATATGCACAAGATTATAAGAATGTGGTTATCACTGTTCGTTGGGGTAACGCAATTGATGATGCAAGTGTTGTGGGTAGTCAAGTTAAGCTTTCGTCGTATTATGTGCCACCTCGTGGTAATGAATTGGGTATTACCGAAGGCGTAGTGTCTGTAAATGTTATTGATATTACTGGAGCTGTTTCGGGAATTTATGTTAGTATTACGGACATTAATGGAGCTGCTGCTCCTAATTACGTCGCGAATGCTCTGACTGATGCAACGGGGAACGTTACCTTTCCTGCGGTACCTGCTGGTCAAAAGGTGTATCGTGTTACGGTTGGGGATGGGACTGATAATTATGAAATTATCTCTACGTTGCCTGATTATCCGACGACACCATTTTATCCTATTTATACAGACCTTACGACTGTTCCTGGAACAATCACTACGCTTACTGTTGAAAATAATGAAATCCCTGATCTTGAATTTTATAGTGTTGATCCATTTTGTGAACCAATTGGTAATGTTACCTTAGACCTTGCAGGTGGTCGGATTTTGGGTACTGATACCAGTGGTGACCCTGTATACCTCAATGGGTCACTTAGTCCTATTTCGATCACGACAGATAGTAACGGATATTATGATATGGATAGCCTCTCAGGCTTTGTGGAAAGTGCAGGTAAATACGAAGTCGGCTTGAGTAGTGGGGCGTATACCTTGTGGCGATTGCTTCCTGGAGATGATGTAGATCGATTTGCCACACAGATTGATCCAAATACCTCAGTTGATTGTAATGTGCTTTTAATGGATAATGCGCTGGACAGTGTTTTTGTTGATGTGGTTGATCAAGATACTGGAGCCCCTGTGCCTGATGCTGCTATTCGATTGCGCAATGTTGGTTTAGGGTATAGTGTTATTTCCCAAAGTGATAAATATGGGACCGCATATTTCCCTGAAAATGATACTAATGTACTGGTTGGTGGGGAACAGTATGAACTGCGCGTTACTGGAGATGAATATGTGGATAATCTGTCTCTTGTAACCGTCACTGGTTTAGAGCAACTAACCGTTACGATGGAAGCATTAGTGCCATAATATTGATATGAAAAAATTTCGAGGTATTACATTGGTTGAAACAATTGTGACGATAGGGATCATGTCATTTATCATGCTCGGTTTTACGCTGCTCTTGTCCCGCGTTTTTGTGGTAAATAGATTTACCTTTGAAACTGGAATTGCTTCGCGGATCGCGGATCGCGGAGTACAAAACATTGTGAAAGAAATTCGCAAGGCGACCATTGGTGCTGATGGATCTTTTCCCGTGGAAAGTGCTACTGATTATGAGTTTATTTTTTATTCTGATTATGACAATGATGGAATCGCTGAGCGATTGCGCTATTATGTTGATGGAACCACTGAGGAATTCATGCTTGGAGTGACAGAGCCATCTTCTAGCAGTCCTTTTAACTACAGTGGAGTAGAGAGCATCACTTCAATTGCGGGTTTTATCGTTAATAATGGTGCTGGTGAGCCTGTCTTTCGGTTTTATGATCAAAATAATGTTGAGCTTTCACCTGTTGTTTTGAGTGAGATTACGCTTGTTGAGATACTCCTGTTTGTCAATGTCGATCAAATTAAAGCACCGAATAATGTTCGTATACAATCACGATCGGTGATTCGTAATCTGTCAGACTTTGGTGAAGCACCATCTTAATACTACACAACTATTATGGTTACACATTTATTTTTTAAGAGACTCTTTCGACAGAAGGCGCTGCGTGGCGGAGGTCTTATATATGGTTTGGGTATCTTGACTGTACTTTCTATTATTTTTACTGGATTGATTATTTTTGTCATTTCTACGGTTCGCTATAGCTTATCTGCGCAACCGCGGGAAGCGGCATTGCATGTGGCTGAAGCTGGACTCTATGCGTATCGTTGGTATGTGGCTCATGAAATAGATGGGAAAACAGCTGAGGAAATAAATGAATTCTGGACAAGTTCAAGTAATCCGCCACGAGGCAGTGCAGGGCCAGATGGTGTGTGCGGTACTGCAGATGATGCGGGGCGATTTGAGACTACGTATGACGCGAATGGTGTGCAAGGAACGTACAGCTTGTGTGTTGTTGTGCCCACAGAGGGAAACACTTCGGCATATGTGGAATCCACTGGATGGACAGAAAAAAAACCCGGTAAACAGCGTACCGTTCAGATGCGATTGCGGCGGCCTTCTTGGAGTGAATTTGCCATTCTTGCAAATTCAGCGATTGACATACCAAGTGGAACAACGATTGATGGCAGTGTGCATTCAAATAATGGTATGCGCGCGGAAGGTCAGATCAGTAGACTAGCCTCGAGTAGTGTGTCGACATATGATTATGGTGGCCTGACACGAGATGGCGTGTGGACTAGCACTGTTCCAGAGAATACTGTTTTTTTGCAAGGGACATCTTTCCCGGTGCCAACACAGGACTTCAATAGTGTGTCGGCTGCCTTTGCTGAAATCCAAACTGCTTCAAACGCACAATTTTCTTTTCCTACAAAGTCGGGTGGGCAAGGTTGGCATTTGAATTTCAAAGATGACGGTACAGCAGATCTTTATTGGGTAAAGAAATACAATAATACAACGAAGGCGCTTAGTTATAAAAATAAAGATCATGTATTTGAGCAAACCATCACTCTATCGGATACCAATGCAATATATGTGCGTAATAATTTGTGGGTAGAGGGCGTGATTGATAGTGGTAAGCAAGTAACGATTGCTGCTCATCACAATGGCAATGGACGAAATCATAGTGTCTACATAAATGGTGACATCACCTATGAGGATCTCAGCTCGGGTACGATTTTGGGTATTGCTGCAGAAAAAGACATTGAGGTCATCGCTGATCCGGATACTGGTTTGGATGGTACGCTTGATATTCATGGTGCACTTTTGGCACAAACTGGTCGTGTTGGACGTAGTGCGTATTCTGGAGCGCCACTTCCTGCAGTGCGTGTCTTGGGAGCCATTGCAACTTTTCAAGATTATGGATTTGAAAATACAACCAATGTGGATATTGAGTATGATAAGAATTTTCTATTCAATGCACCACCATACTTTGCTACAGGTGGCTCGTATGTTATTGACGGATGGACGGAGGTTGAATAAAAGTTGCTTTGCAGGTATTATGAGAGAGAAGATTACGGTATACTGAAATTATCGTACTCTATTGATTTTCTTGAAAAGCAAAACAAAAACAAAATATAAATCAATGGCAATTTGGGACAAAAATATTATTGATACAAACCCTGACCTTTTTGGTTTGGATCTGAGTGACCTTTCGATCAAAGTGGCTCAGTTGAAAAAAAAAAGAAAATACTCTGAGGTTGTAGGTATGGCGCAGGCAAACTTACCACAGGGAGCTATCGTTGATAGTGTCATCATAAAGCCAGAGATTGTTGTCGAGGGCATTCATAAGGCTCGAGAAGCTGCAAATATCATTACTAAGGACGTCTTTTGCTCATTGCCGGAATCAAAGGCTTTTTTGCGTATCATCTCGATTCCACCAATGACGCATGAAGAGATTGCGGAAGCAATCAAATGGGAGATGGAGGCTAATATTCCTTTACCGATCGATCAAGTATATTATGATTGGCAAGTTCTCCCTATGGAATTGCTCAATAAATCTGATAGTATGAGTGTTTTGGTCGTAGCGGTAGCGCACACTGTTGTTGACCAGCTTTTGGATGTAGTTGGTAGAGCAGGACTCGAAGCGCGTGGGTTCGAGGTTGAATCTTTGGCACAATCTCGTAGTCTTTTGGCAAATGGTACTACAGCGACTACGATGATTGTTGATATTGGCGATCAAAGAACAAGTTTTTTGGTGGTTGTTGGAGATGTGCCAGTCTTTACGTCGAGCATACCGCTTTCTGCAGCGACAATGACTGACGCAATTGCGAAGAGTCTAGGAATTTCATATGCAGAAGCTGAAAAGGTAAAGGTTGAGCATGGTATTGGAAGTGTCCTCAAGAATGATCATATCTTTCAATCTGTGAAGCCAATTATTCAGAGCTTTGTTCAAGAAATTAACAAATCGATCAATTTTTATCTTACTGGGTTACGCTACAGTGAGAGTGTAGATACGATTATTTTATGTGGGGGTGGGGCAAAGATGAAGGGATTAATTCCTTATCTTTCGCGGAGTTTGAACCGAAAAATTGAATTGGGAAATCCATGGGCGAATACTACTTTTGAATCATTACCACCAGTAAGTCGGGAGATTTCAACACAATATGTTACAGCTATAGGCTTAGCTTTACAAAAAACCGAATAATTTACTATGAAGATTACGATTAATCTTTTGCCAAATAAACAAAAAAGTATTTTGCGTGCAAAGTATGTTTTTCGTGTGATCTTGGAACAACAAATTTTAATTACCGTTATTCTTATCCTGATACTGCTAGGATTGTTTAGTATTCATTATATTTTGAAAATTGAGAAGGACTCTTTATTGAGTGCAAATGAGAAGCTCATTAAGCAGCCAGAGTATGTGGAGATTCTAGACTTACATAAAACTTTCGCACAGACGAATACACAAGTACAAGTGATTACGTCTTTACAGGAAGCGCATATTGGGTGGAATGGCGTCCTTACTTTACTTAGCAATGTCATACCTGTAGATATCTCTATTGGTGAGTTAAAAACGGAAGGTGATGTCGTTACTCTTCGTGGTATTTCGCAAAGGGTCGATGCTTTGGTTGATTTTCAAAGAAGTCTTAGTGAGGCAAAAATAGGTGAGCACAATTGCTTCCAAGACGTTACTGTGCCAGATCAATATCTTGTGAAATCTGAGGATGCCAATTTTGTTATGACCTTTAAGCTCAATGTAAATGATTGTATGAAGGAAAAATATGAATGATACTCTTAAAAAAAATCGTACAGTTGTTTCTCTTGCTGTCTTTTTCTTGGTGATTGTACCAGGGTTTATATTTAGCTGTCTTTTTCTTCTTGCTCGCATCGCAGAGATAACGGATACGATCCGCGCCGTTAAAATTGATCAAGAGGTTAATCAGAATTTTCTTTCTAGTGTAAGACAATTGCGCGCTAGCAAAGAGAATGTGTTGGCCAAGGAAGAAAACCTTTCTTTACTTCTTGAGAGTGATGCGAGTGCAAAGATTGCTCTCTACGGTGATATAGAATCAATTGCTCGTTCTACAGGGCATAGTTCTGTCACCAATCAAATTGTGGATCAAGAACTTGATGCACGAAATAAACCTCGTGTTAATGATCCTTCGATGACTGAATCTCTTATTAAGCCATTTAGTCAGGAGGTGCTACTTGTAAAGATTTCTCTTATTGGCACATATGAAAATCTCCTTCATTTTGTGCATAAAATTGAGCATTCTAATTATCTCATTGATGTTCAGAGTATACAGATTAATGCTCGTGTGCAGCAAGACGAAAATCCGCGTTTGCGCAATCCTAATCAACAAGAGAATGATGCGCAAGAGGATCCACGTGATAACCTTGTTGATTCTAATGTGGTGATCGCTGTTTACCTCGACTCATTGACTAATGAATTACAAGAAGATGAGGAGGTAGATGGAGATGGAGATATGGGAGATATCGTAGATCAGGCAGATATTAACCAAGATGGATAATGAGAATTGCCTCATTTGTACATAATAGGGTACTAGTAAAGGTTCTTCGTTGCCTACATCAGTATTGTTAATCCACGTCGCCAACGAGTCCTCTCGATCGCGAGAGATCGGATGAGTAAAATATGTGAATACCTGCTGGTAGGCAGATCTCTTATGTAAAACACAGATGTGTACTTTGATTCGCCTGCTAGCGAATCACCAAGGTGATGAAGTCCCAATCTCTGGCAATGGGTTTGTTGCCAATAATGTCACTTTCATCGAATATTAAATTATTACTTCTGTAGCTATATGAAAAAAAATGATCTTTCTTCACAACTAAAAAATTACTCAGTGCACAAAGGATTGCTATCTGCACGGCGTTTTTGGGTCAAGCACTTTCGATCCTTTTTGCTACTACTTTTTTTGCTGGCAATTGTTTTTGTGGGAAATGTTTGGTATCAAAACGTTTACAAGATCGATAAGGATCTGCAAGAGCGAGCTTTACATCTTGAGCAACGAACGAAAGAGGTTGAATTTGATGAAAATTCATTTAATGAGATTGATAAGCGTATTGATAAGCGACGTGAGGAAATGTTGAAAAATACTGAAAGTGTTACGGATATCTTTTTTCCGAATCAGTCGCCTACTATTGCAGAGGACCAAAAGGCGGTTGTTCCCTCAACTGATGGTTTGCAAGAGTCCTCTATAGCTGAGCAAGAAGAGGCTGTGACTCAAAACCTGGATGAAGTGCCTGCAGATGTGGACGTGCAAGAAAGCGCAGTGTTACTTAACGAGGATGCTGAGATATAGAATTTTGCACTGACAATGCAAAAATTCCTACCAACCAGTGCGGCGGTAGGAATTATATTTGTGTGCCTGGCAGGACTTGAACCTACGACCTTCTGGGCCGAAACCAGACGCTCTAATCCAACTGAGCTACAGGCACATGTCTTAATAGTATGCATCACATTACCTTTGAAGTCAATATACTTACCTTGATTGCGATGCAGTTGAGATTCTTACGGATCTACAATGTCGAGTTCTGATATAAATATGAGAGGATTATGTAAAGTAGGTTTGACATTATTTTTTGAGTCTTTATAATAGTGTTTAGAGTGTGTTAGAAATAAGATATGTTTTGTAAATTGAAGAATAAAATGTTTTTGCGATGCGATTGTGCACCGCAAAGTAGCAATAAATATATGGCAAATGTAACAGTGTATTCAACCCCAAGTTGTGGGTATTGTAAAATGGAGAAGGAATTTTTGGCGGAAAAGGGTGTTGATTTTGTGGAGATTGATGTGGCTGCAGATCAAGAGGCAGCAGCGCAAATGGTTGAAAAAACTGGACAAATGGGTGTTCCTGTAACTATTGTGGCTTTGGATAATGGTACCGAAGAAATTCTTGTTGGATTTGATCAAGAGCGATTAGTAGAGCTTTTGAATTTGGCGTAGAGTATTACATACTGGCACAGTGCACTCTTGACTTTTCTCAAAGTCGATTTTTTGGTTAATGAATTAAACAAGGTATATGTATGACACAGTTATTATCGGTGGTGGTCCCGCTGCAGTTGCTGCTGGTGTCTATGCTGCTCGTAAACAAATGAAGACGGTTTTTGTTGCCGATCAAATTGGAGGTCAAAGCGTTGTTTCTGATGGAATAGCCAACTGGATTGGGGATGTCCTGATACCTGGAGCGGAGCTTGCTGGCAACTTAAAAAAGCACTTGATGGAGTATAAGGATGATATTACAATCGCTGTTCCTGAAAAAGCACAGAGTATTACAAGAAATGATGATGATAGTTTTTTGATTAAAACAAATAAAAATGAGTATCACAGCAAAACGGTGATTATTACCACAGGTGGTCGTCATCGTAAAATTGGTGTGCCAGGTGAAGATCTCTACAATGGTAAGGGCGTTGCTTATTGCGCTACATGTGACGCTCCATTTTTCCGAGATAAAGATGTGGCAGTTATTGGAGGGGGGAATAGTGGACTTGAGAGTGTTGTGGACTTGCTTCCTTATGCACGAAAGGTGTATTTACTGGCACGTAGAGATGAGCTTCGCGGTGATCCCATTACGCAAAAGACAATTTTTGATTCCCCAAAGGTAGAGATCATCTACAAATCAAATACAACAAAAATTATAGGAAAGACTATGGTTACAGGATTGCAATATGAGAACCTTGATACAAAAGAATCTCATGATTTAGAGGTGCAGGGTGTCTTTGTGGAAATTGGTAGCGTTCCGAACAGTGATTTCGTACAAGATTTAGTTACGTGTAATGAGCGTGGTGAGATTGTAGTGGATCACAGGACATTTGCTACAAGCCAAAGGGGGGTCTTTGCTGCTGGAGATGTCACTGATGAACTCTACAAGCAAAACAACATTGCGGCAGGAGATGCAATAAAAGCATTGCTGAGTGCGTATCAGTATGTACAGAAGGCGGCTTAGGTGGTGGTGGGATTTTTCTTACGAAAAGGGGTTCAAAAAAAGATCCGCAACTTTTTTGGTTAAAAATGACGCCGATGATGAATCGTAACTATAAAGAGCACAATGCAAAGCACAACAATATATATTATCGGTTTGATTGTAGCAACTTTTATCGGGATTGTTGGTTTTTCTTTTTTTCTTTCATCTAATAAGGAGAAGAAGTATTCTCAAGAGTTTCAGGATTCTGCAAACGATGTACTGGTTGAGGAAATGCCCGATAACCGACTGGAAGAAAAGCCTTCTCAGAGCTTCTCCGCAGGCGACTATAATTATGACAGTGGGTCTCTCGACACACTTCTTTTGCGTGAAAATGTGAAGGCATCCATTGACCTGGATGACATTCTCAGTGGTGGTGTTGGTAAGGATGGTATCCCGTCGATCCAAGAGCCACGCTTAGCACTTGTTTCTGCAGTGCCCGAATGGTTGAATCCTTCTGGGGATGGATTGGTTGTGCAGCGAAATGGAGAAGCTCGATTTTATCCGTATCAAGTTCTTGTTGGACATGAAATAGTCAATGACACCCTCGCGGGTGAGCCGCTACTTGTAACGTATTGTCCGCTTTGTTTCACTGGTGTTGTCTACGATCCTACAATTGACGGTACAGTTATTGATTTTGGTGTTTCAGGAAAATTGTGGGAATCGAATTTACTCATGTATAATCGTAGTAATCCAGAAAGCTTGTGGTCGCAAGCCCTTGGAGAAGCTGTTGTAGGCCCTGCGACAGGCAGAAAGCTTCCTGTAGTACGGTTTGATATAACAACCTACGAAAAATTCGCATCAACTTTTCCTGAGGGAAGTGTTGTGGTTGGTGATAGTGAGGTAGATGAGGGATCGCTCTTTGCTCGCTCTTACGCACGTATCCCTTATGGTGGTGATTTACGAGACATTGATCCTTATTTCCCTTTTTCAGGTGTTGATGATCGCCTTGAAAAAACAGACATTGTCTTGGGGCTTGTACATAATAATCAAGCAAAAGCTTACCTTGTGAGCTCATTGGTAGAAGATAGAGAAGTCACAGATGTTGTCGGAGGTGATGAGATTACGATTTTTTATAATCAAGACTCAGGTATTGTCGAGTTCTATGTAGGATCTCGAGCAAACGGCGAGCGATTGAATCCTATTCCTAGCTTTTGGATATCATGGGTTAGTATTCATAGTGATACGGCGGTTCGCAAGTAGTTTGGGTCTATACATTCCATACCTACAGTAGACTCATTAAGTCATTTTTTCAGTCACGCTGTTTAAGAAAAATACTTTTAAAATTTTATGAATTGGGCGCTTACATTTTTTCAGAAAAATAGATTCCTTTCTCGAGTATTTTTTACTTTTGGTGTTTTTGGTGCTGTGATTATCCTGTATGGAACGTTTTTTGATAATACGTCAGATGATGTGGAATTATCGCTACTCTCTTCAGGGTTGTCGCAGGACGTGATTACTCAAAGTTTACGTCGCAATACTGATAAAGACTCTTCAAAAAGATTTCTTGATTTTCCACAGAAGACGAGTATTTTAAATCAGGTTTACCCAGGGGAAGAAGATTGGCGCGGTGTTTCTGTGCATGCTGGTGGGGAATCATATTTCTATCCCTTTGACACTATTTCTCCTTATGAAGTGATTAATGATACAATTGCAGGACAGCCAATATTGATTGCGTATTGTACGAATTGTGAAACTGCCGTTATTGCGGATCGCGTCATTGATGGGCAGGAGCTCTTTTTTGAAGCGACGGATACTCTGTGGGAAGATAGTTTGATCATGGTCGCTAGAGGTGATGAGCCTCGCTTTTGGCAACAAGCTTCTGGTAAAGAGCTTACTACTTTTGATCCTGCCAATCTCGTATTTCTTCCTTTTGATATCACGTCTTTTGCGCAGTACCGCGCAAAATATCCTACAGGAAAATTAATGATCAATCCCTGATAAATTTACAATGAAATGATGTACAAAAAAATTTTTTTTGGTGGATTGAGCGCAATTATCTTTGGCTTGGTTGGAGTATTATTTGTTTACATGCAAGGGGATCAAAAAAACACTTCAATAGATGATATGCCTCATATTTCTACAACTACGACGGAGGCTGTGCAAGCACAAGGGAAGCAGAAATATGATTTGATAGAACAAGAAGTCTCCCAACGAGATCCAGGTGTAGAACAAGGGAATCTTGTTGGACAAGAAGTTGTTGATGCCGTGCAAGAGACCGTAGTGTTTGCACCTGACTTTTCATTGCTGTCGCTTGATGAGCAGTCTACATTTATTTTGCGTTCTTTTGCAGGACAAAAGCCTGTTATTGTGGATTTCTTTGCGGCACATTGCCCTAACTGTCGTCGTAACCTTCCAAAGCTTGAGGCTTTGTACGGGCAATACTCTGATCAAGTAGAAGTTGTGCTCATTGGTATTGATTCACGAGCTGATACAGAACGGTTCTTTGCAAATAATCCGACAGATATTCCAGTGGTTATGACAAATAATGCTGTTTTGATTGACTATAATATTAGATTAACAAACACCAAGGCCCTCATTAACAGAGATGGCTCATTGCTAGAGATTGTAGAGTTTCGTGATATCGTGGAGGATGACTTTCTTCGATTGATTGAAAGTTGATGGAATATAAACTCTTATAATGATTTATGATGAGTGATTCTCTTGCTATAAAGATGTACGTGTATCCAGTAATTTTTACGCTTTTACTTTTTGGTTTGTCGGGATGTATTGATCACGGCTTGACCATAAAGGATCGTGATATGCAAGAGATTGAAGAGAATGTTTTCATTGAAGATGATAATATAATTTCTGAGCCAAAGCTTGCGGGAAGTGTGTTAACGCCCTACAAAGCACCAGAGCTCCTTGGGCTTACGAATTGGGTTCATGGTGAGCCTATTACTGCATTGGAGGACTTGCGTGGTAAGGTTGTGCTGATTGATTTTTGGACGTACTCGTGTATAAACTGCATTAGAACGCTACCACACGTTCAGGCTCTTCATGAGAAATATGCGCAGCAAGGCCTTGTTATTATCGGTGTGCACGCTCCTGAATTTTCTTATGAGCGTAAAATAGAAAATGTGAAAAATGCAATCGAGAAACATGGTTTGACGTATGCAATTGTCCAAGATAATGATTTTATGACGTGGCGAAACTACAAGAATCGGTACTGGCCAGCGCAGTACCTCATCGACAAAAAAGGATTTATCCGGGCTACACATTTTGGAGAGGGTGCTTACGCTGAGACTGATCGAAATGTTGCTCTGTTACTTGAGGAGTAGTATGTCAAGAAGTTTATGCTTTAGTGTAATGCGATAAAATAAATTTATGGAAGAAAAAGACATTAAGGCAAAATTGACGCCTGAAGAGTATCACGTTCTTCGCGAGAAAGGAACGGAGCCACCAGGGAGTGGTGAGCACTATCATCAGAGTGCTGATGGTACGTATACCTGTAAAGTTTGTGATGCACCACTTTTTGAGTCTGGTACTAAATTTGATTCTGGAACTGGCTGGCCAAGTTTTGATCGGGCAATTGAAGGGTCTGTGACTCTCAAAGAAGATAACAGTCTATTCATGCGGCGCACAGAAGCTGTGTGCTCTACGTGTGAGAGTCATTTGGGGCATATGTTTACAGACGGTCCCCGCGAGACAACTGGGGAGCGGTATTGCATTAATTCTCTGAGCTTAAACTTTGACGAAAAAAACGATGAATAAAAAAGAAATTATTTTGGGAGCAGGGTGTTTCTGGGGCGTTGAAGAAACCCTTCGTACGACCGAAGGTGTTTTGGAAACTGAAGTGGGATATGCAGGGGGAACGACTGATAATCCTACTTATGAGGATGTGTGCAATAAGGGAACAGGTCACGCAGAAGTTGTGCGTGTGGTGTATGATACAGATATTATCTCAGATGAAAAAATGATCCGGGTGTTTTATGGCTTGCATGATCCTACACAGATTGATCGGCAAGGACTAGATAGAGGGGATCAGTATAGAAGTGTTATTTTTTACACAGATGAGCAGCAAAAAATGCTCGCTAAGAGTATTAAAGTAGAAGATGAGAATGTTGAAGGAGTGCAGTACGCTACACAGATTCTTGCTGCACCTGAGTTTTATCCTGCAGAAGATTATCATCAGAAGTATGTGATGAAACGGAATGGGGCTAGGAACTAGGAACTAGAAAATAGGATAGAAACTTGTAACTAGTGTGAGGGGAAAATTACAGTGATACTTCAGTCTAAATTATAAAAGATCATTATGAAAATATATATCGGATCAGATCACGCTGGGTTTGAGATGAAGTCACAGCTTGTGACATTTTTGCAGGATGAATGTAACGCGGAGGTAGAGGATTTGGGGGCGTTCTCGTTTGATTCTCAGGATGATTATCCTGACTTTATCTTACCAGTTGCGCGAGCTGTTGCAGGGTCAGTCACTTCTGGAGTGGAAGACACCTTTGGTGTCGTGTTGGGTGGGTCAGGGCAAGGTGAGGCGATCGTTGCAAACCGCGTTCCTGGTGTACGGGCAATTGTTTACTACGGTTACGATATGGATATTGTACGTCTTGGACGGGAGCATAACGATGCGAATATTCTCTCATTGGGGGCACGTTTTATCAGTGCAGATCAAGCGAGAGAGGCTCTCAAGATTTTCTTGGACACAGAATTTTCCCATGAGGAGCGCCATAAGAGGCGCATTGCCAAGGTTGATCAGGATTTTGCGTAGTACTTTTTGATTGGATGATGTAGCTATAATAAATTAGTATTCTATGATGAATCCAAAGGTTTTAAAAATTGTAATGTTTGCGGTGTGGGTCATGTTGTTCGGTGGTGTTCTATTGTTTTTGAGAAGTAGAGGTATTCCAGCCAGTATGATACCTGAGTACATCCAGGCATGGGTGCAAAGCTTAGGGTTTTGGGGTCCGCTTGCTTATATTTCTTTGTATGCACTTCGGACGCTCACCTTTTTTTCTGCTACAGCATTTACGCTTATTTCTGGAGCGATCTTTGGACCTTTTTGGGGTATTGTATATACAATTGTGGGTGAAAACTTAGCTGCAAATTTGGCTTTTGTCGTGGGAAAGTATTTTGGTAAGGATGTGATCGTCAAGGCAGGTGATCAACTCTCCTTTTTTCCTAAAGGTGAAAAACTTCGGGAAAATAGTTTCATCAGTGTGCTGCTGATGCGATTACTCTTTTTCCCTTTTGATTGGGTAGGGTATTTATCTGGAGCCTATAATCTCAAGCAACGGGAATTTGCTCTCGCCACGTTTATTGGCATTTTACCTGGACTGATCGCTTTTGTCGCTCTAGGAGATATCTTTGCGAACCCACTTCGCTCACTGGCGATCTTTACACCGTTTTTTCTTTTTGGCTTGGGTGTAGCCTACTATTTAAAAAAGCATACAAAAACTGGTCAGGAGTTTCAGAGAATAAAGGAGGAGGGATCTTCTACGGTGAAGTAAATGAGTGCTAGTTTGCATGCAAGTATTATATTTAATCATATGAAAAAGCATCCAATATTTACAACAAGCTTCAAAAGTGTGTATCCACACTATGTGACCAAAGCTGAGAAAAAAGATCGTACGCAACAAGAGGTTGATGAGATCATCTGCTGGCTGACAGGGTATTCGCGCAGCGAGCTAAAAAGTCAGATCAAGAAAGAGGTGGATTTTGAAACGTTTTTTGCGGAGGCTACAAACATCAACCCACTGCGCAAAAAGATCGTGGGTGTAGTCTGTGGTGTCAGAGTGGAAGACGTCGAAGACCCACTGATGCAAGAAATTCGGTATTTGGATAAGCTGATTGATGAGCTAGCAAGAGGAAAGAAGGTGGAAAAGATCCTACGAATGTGAAAAGTGGCTAAAAAGCCGTTATCTAAGGGCTTTTTTGTAAGTCCTCACAACCTAAATTCATGCTACACTAAAACCACGTAGAAAAACCCTACACCCAGCCTACGCATAAAGCTACGGCATGGTTACCAAAAAACAAAAAAAGAAATATGTCACAAGCCCTTA
>Ga0209187_1000636_pt1 | contig 54886 bp, 49 predicted proteins | sample BantaG_FD_187430 | JGI IMG/M metagenome (GOLD analysis project Ga0209187, IMG submission 187430) | Marine algal microbial communities from Bantry Bay, Ireland - BantryBay_4 metaG (SPAdes) (version 2) | ecosystem: Host-associated > Algae > Red algae > Unclassified | place: Bantry Bay, Ireland...
TCACCACTTTACAACCATCGGTACAAAAATCACCTTCGGTCGCATCTTGCTGAATCAAAATTATGAACTATATTCATCACTATTATTAATCACCATCATTTTGTCCGATAAATAGGGGGTTAGACCAACAGCTCTGGGAGTAAAGCAATTTAGTGAACATGATGTAGGAAATTTTAAAAAGAAAACTGACCAAACTAAAGGAAATATGTGATCAATTTGACATTCCGGTTTATATTCTTATTGCCCCAAACAAATTTACGATTTACCCCGAAAAGACAGGGTATGATCCAGTTTACAAGAGCCATAATATGACTACCTTTAAAAATATTTCACCAATACCAATTATTGAATTAACAGAAGAATTTCTTACTGCAAAAAAGAGCTCACAGCTCTATTACAAAACTGATAGCCACTGGTCAGCGTTTGGGGCTAATTTTGCTTACCAGATTCTGATGAAAAAAACACAATCAAGGTTCAGTTCCATTAGGATAGTCTCTCTTGACGACTTTGCTATTGAGTGGAAAAAAGTTAAAATGGACATAGCTACTTTACTTGACCTTAATATATATGAAAAAAAAGCATTTTTAGGATCTAAATTTGAGTTAATTACAAAAGAAAAGAGAACAGAAAGAATAATTAAGCTCTCATGCCCAAGTGCAAATAATGATCTAAAACTACTCATGTTCAGAGATTCGTATGGCAGAGAACTGATTCCTTTTATGGCCTCTAGTTTTTCTAATTCTACCTTTATCTGGAACTATAAAATAGACCATGAAACTTTTAAAGAAGAAAAGCCTGACGTCTTAGTCATTGAAGTTGTAGAACGTAGTCTAGAGAGGCTTAGAATGATTCAATAGTTCACATTACCTATATTTCCATTTTTGTATAGCTATAGATAGGCCTATTAATATGTTAAGACTAAGAAAATTGATTTCCATTACCAAATAGAATAATACATACAATCAAAAGAAAAAGACCGACAATGAAAAAATATAGAAATTTAATTATTACCCGATGTAAGTAAAATATATTGGGTTCTATAGCTAAGTAAATCTTTTGATTATTTGATATACTAAGGAAGCACGTTCAACTAGAAAACCATTTAATATGAAAAACATAGTAACTCCTATGCTTCTCATCGGAAAATAGTTGAACCAATGGTTCTGATTAAACCAGAATTACAGCTAATCCGCGGAATCCTTCTTAGGCAGCATAAAGATTTATTCAGAATAAGTACAGCTAAAATATAACAAAATGTATCTTACAGCTTAATAATTTAACGACTTGAAGTATTTATATTTAGTTCAAGGTGAAGCCAAGTTAGTCAGTGATTATCTTCACCTAAGTGAAAGATTGAAGGCGGAAGCAATTTTTCTAACTTATGACAAGAAACTAGAAAGAGCTCTACATAAGCCCCATACCACTTGGGCTGAAGGTAGAAACATTTTGCTTGAACATGCATTGCAAAAACCCAAATTTGATTACTATATCTTCTTGGATGATGACATACGAATTATTAAAGGTAGCTGGGATATATTCGAAGAAGAATTAGAAAAGCACAAACCTGCTATCGCAGTTCCTATTGTCCCGAAAACCCGTTTTACACCGATTCAAGAGAACGGCGAAATATGGGACCTTCAAGCCTTGAAAATTCATGACGAACAATTTATGGCTATACATTATGACGTTATAGAGGACAATATCATAACTCCATATGTAACTGAATTTGATGACTTATCTTGGTGGGCTGCATGTGAGATACAACAAATTCTTATCCACACTATTTACAACCGCTATTCCATACAATTCAACAAGATAGAAATAGAGAACTTAATACATGGAAGGCATGACACGAAAGACCACTCATATAAAGAGAAAGTAAGGTCCTGGATAAGTAGGCAGTTACTTATTCCTTACACGGACATCTGGTACTATTGGGAAGATTGGCCTGGCCAAGATAAATCTTTCATCATAGAAGAATTATTCCACGATAAAATCCAGCACAAACGACAGTATGAAGATAGCTTTAAGAATATCATAGAGACTACAAGACTATTTTTACAGCAATCCAAAAACAAAAAATCAGTAAGTTATAAACTGAACACTTATTATATAAATAGAATATTAAATCCGAAAGAAAATATTTATGAGCGAATTTCACGATAGTAAACGAAAAAAATTCAAAAACTACTCTTTAAGATTATTTAATAAGAGTGAGGTCAAGATCGAGACTATCATTGACATTGGTGTCAAAACCAAGACACCAAGTTTAATAAATAATTTCCCTAATGCTTTTCACTATTTGGTGGAACCTGTTAAGGAGTTCTGTGATAAGATCCCAGACAATTACAATAGTATAAACTATGAAATAATAAATAAAGCTGCATTAGACAGAACAGGAATTGTAACACTTGGCGTAAGAACAACAAGTCATGGTAATTCAATAACCCACAGTTCTGTAACTACAGTAAACAAACCAGTAGAAGAACAAAGAGAAATCGAGGCAATCACTGTTGATGAATTAGTTATAAAAAAGGGAATAAATCCTAAGCACTCTATTCTTAAAATTGATGTAGATGGTAACGACATAGAGGTATTGAAAGGTGCAGCAACTACTCTTCATGATATTGCAATGCTAATTGTTGAAGTTCCAGTTTATGACATGCTAGTTATGAACTCCTATCTTGCAAATTTTCCACTATTCCTTTGGGATATTTGTGACTTAACTTATTACAAAGAAAAGTTAGTTCAATTTGACTTAACACTGCTCAACAAACGATACATAAATACTCCAAGTCTAAACCCTTGGAAAGATGGAAGTTTCAATATGAGTGAATGGAAAATAGGAGTATAATATGGCAACTGATCCTAAATGTAAATTCAAAGCCCTAATTAAAAAAGGTGAGAAATTATTTAAAGATGAAACTAAACAATCAGAAGCTCTAGCACACTTTAGTGAAATGGCAAAGAGATATCCAGACAACCCATATTTCAAGATTAGACTAGCAGAGCTATTAATCAATATTAGAAAATGGGATGAGGCTTTTTCTTTGACAAGTGAGCTGATAAAGCGTCAAGAGCCAAAGTTTTTTGCTTACCAATTCCATTCAGCAGTGCTTATAAAACAAGGAAAGCTTGACGAAGCAGAGGAACTGCTAGCAAAAGCTGCTGAGCTCTTTCCTAACAAGCAAAAATTGACTACTCAACTTTTTCTTATTAGAACTATGAAGAAGGAAATCACTATACTAAGACAAGTCCTAGCATGACATCAAGGACTTTAATTACTTCTCTATATAACGAGTCCAAAGCACAAAGAGCTGAGGAACTTATCTATTGCTTAAAACACAATCTAAAGAATAAGCTAATAGACAATATATGCATCGTCTATGATGGTTATGGAGACAAGAAGGACAATGAGATATACAACTTAATTCACAACAACAAAGATTTTCATATTGAACACTGCATTGGAAAACCCAAATTTTCTCAACTAATCAAGATTGCTAATACTCATTACCCAGGACAACAAATAATCATTGCTAACTCGGACATCCATTATGACCTAAGTTTAAAATTACTAGAATCTCATGACCTTGAGTATACTATGTTATGCATCTCTAGATACAACCAAGACGAATATGGAGAGTGGAATCTCATTACACTAAATACGGAAGTTCCAAATTACTTTTCCTTTGACACTTGGATTTTCAATAGTCCATTTAAAGCAGAAATAAGACTGGATTTTGAACTTGGTAGTATGTTTTGCGATTCATTTTTTGCGAGACAGTTATATTCAAATTCAGATTACTCTGTCTATAATCCATGTCTTACAATCAAATCTTACCATGTACAAAAAGAACAATCTCTTAGTCAAATAAGAAGTGAAAATGAAAATAAATCTGAAAACAATAAAATCTGGCGAGAGAATTACTTAAAGCACTTATTTTCCAACCCAATTAGTGGCACAATATGGTCAGAACTAGACCATATGAAAGATACCCTATCTACCCAAGTTAGTTGGACATCGCCATATAATCTAATCTATATAGTCCAGGACAAAAAATGCGCTTCTGGCATAACTGAAGTAGCAACAATTGCTAACTATGCCAATAAATTTCTATGGATATATGCCTCTTCACAAACAAAGGAGATCACATCAATATGTGATTTATTAGGAACAAATGTTAATATTATAAACAGACTACCATCCAACTTCCAAGAGTATGTAGAACTGGAAATACATGATGATGTTGACACCTTCATATCCAAAAACCACGAAAAACATATCGTAATTTATGAAAATAGTCTAAAAGGTATTAAAGCCTTAAATTCATTTAGTAAAATTAGGGCGAAAGTTCACATACATAAATATGAAACAATTAAAGAACTCCTTATCTGGATATCAACCAGTTTAGAACATGAGACTCATGAGTTTATATATTTCTCAAGGAATACTTCTATCATTAACAAAAACAAAATAGAGTCAATCGAAAGTATACTTCATCCCAATATGCATGTTATTCTATGTAAAACTAAAATAGAATTAGCAGATCAACAAATCTGGCATCAGCCTGTATGTAGTAATCTTTATGACCTCTTAAGATATTGGGAAAAAACAATGATTGGTCTAACTATTGAAAATATTATTTTTAATACAAAATCACTAAAAATTCATCTATCAAACAACAGCCCTACTATAAATTTAGTCATGATGATTCTCCTAATTTCTGCAAAAAAAGGGAACTTAGTCAAGTCTGATAGCTGCATATCTACAATTACAACCAAGGATGGACAACCAGCCTTTAAATGGTTTGTAAATAATAAACTACTACTAAATGAATATCTAGAATTATTGCCGAATAGACTCCAAGAAAAGCATGGAGTTCATGAGAAAGAAGCTTTAAAACAATTTGACATTTTCAACATATATGAGCCAAGTAATTAGTCTTACTTTAATACTCTTTTTCGGATTTGTCTTACTGTCGTGCGAGTCAAAAGAAAAGAATCCGAACATAATTTTCATCCTTGCTGATGATCTAGGTTATCAAGGATCTAGAATAAGCACCCCAAACCTAGATGCCTTGGTCAATACGAGTATTAGGTTTCCAAATTTCTATAATGCTGGCACTTGTTCGCCTAGTCGAGCCTCTTTTCTAGCTGGTCAATACCCACATAGAGTTGGTTGTGGTTCGAATGGGAAAGATTACGCTGTACCTTCGTATAGAGGTTTCCTTTCCCCAAATTGTCAGATTTTACCACAACAGCTAAAATCACTTGGCTATAGAACCTACATGAGCGGCATGTGGCAGATGGGTTGGCAAGATGGACTACGTCCGCTAAACAAGGGATTTGACCAAGCATTTCATTTAGGGAAGGGAGGAGTTGGTGGAACTTATCTCTACCCATTTGTTCATAGGAATCAAGCATATCCTATTCTGAACGAGAAACCAATTACTTACGACAAGAGTAACTTTTATTCCACTGATGCTTTCACAGAATTTGGCATTGGCTTTATACAAGACCATGTCGCTTATCATAGCAACCAACCATTTTTCCTCTATCTTTCTTACAATGCGCCTCATTTTCCATTACAAGCAAAACCAGGTGACATTGCGAAATACATAGAAGTTTTCTCAGATGGATAAACGATGGGCTACGCGACAAAATAAATAATAAAATAAAAAGTCAACTTCTAGAAGAATTACAAACCAAATGGAATCTGTTAGACCCAAAACAGAGAACCATCGAAATCCGTAAGATGGCAACATATGCTGCGCAAATAGATTGTTTAGACCAAAATATAGGAGATCTCATGTCTTATTTAAAAAAGCAAAATCAACTAGATAATACTATTATTATGTTCACCTCTGACAATGGCGCTAATCATAATACCTTAGGTAGAAATGATAATGGAGGTGAAATAATGGTTGGAAGTTCTAATTCATGGACATCCTATGGAGAATCATGGGACAAAGTCAGTAATTATCCATTGAAATATTTCAAATCTTATACACATGAAGGTGGCACTAAAGCTCAACTTTCTGTCTTCAATAAAGCTTGTCCTGCAAGAATAGATTCACAAGTAATAAATATTATGGATTTATTGCCTACCATAGTAGAGTGTTCACTGGAAGTAATGATAATATTGAATCAGATGGCGTTAGCTTTGCAAATAGGATTTCAGACACTAAATGGATTCCAAATACTACAAAAAGGACGTTATATTAGGAAACTTTGGGACATCGTGCAGTAAGAGTCGGTAACTGGAAACTTGTTTCAGATAGTGATCAGAATAATGATAAATGGGAGTTATACAACTTGGAATCAGATCCCTATGAGCAACACAACTTAGCTTATGAAAGAGCAGAAATATTAGACACATTGTCTGTTAGTTACAAGCATTGGGCGAAAGAGCTAAATGTTATAACAATTGAAGAAAGAGCACAATTTAATAAAAAGGTCATACATTATGGATTAGATCATATAAACTATTGAATAGAATAATTTTTGTTGAAATTTTAACCAGATTGATATAATATTCAAATTTAGTATAGAATGGTAATAGTTTCTTTTGGCGTTATGAAATCAGCGTCATCCTATCAGTATCAGATCTTATCAGAAATTTTACATGCACGACATCAGAGTTTTGACGACTACTTGGCACATAGAAAATTATTAGTAGGCAAAAAATATGCTAGTCTTTATTACGACCCAAATCAGCAAGAATTGATTGAAATATTGAGTTTAGTTCCTAAGACTGATTTCTTTGCTTACAAAACTCATGATTTCATGAAGGGTAGTCATAGTGAGGCTGAATTTTCATTGCCAATTTCAATAAGTAATAAAATAAATCGTAATGAAATCAAAATCATTGGTTCCATCCGTGACCCAAGAGAGATTATACTTTCAGCTATTGACCATTGCAATAGAACTAAAGCAGACGAGACTAATGATTTTTTTAGCACTCTTGATAATTACGACAGTACAATCCCTCACATAAAACATGCCTTTAAGAAGGCACTTGCTTGGGAAAAGACAAAAAAGATACTTTGGATTCCGTATGATTCACTATTTGAGTACGAAGTAGAAATTATTGCTGCTATCCAAGACGTGATGTGCCTACACTTTATAGATATTTTTGATAGAATTGAGAAACTAAAATCCAAAGGCATTTTCCACCAGTACAACAAAGGTGTAAGACAAAGATGGAAGACAGAACTGACAGAACAAGAACAGGACAAATTTGGCGAAGTTTTTAAAAGTGAAATAGACTTCTATACTAAAATTTATTCTAAGATGAATGAGCATTTCCGTAAATACACTAAATATGTCATAAAGAAGAAAGACGAAGCTGTAATAGAAAAAAAATATTATAATATCAAATAAAGGAAAATGTCATAGCATAAATTATACTTTATGGCTAAAATATCATAAGCCACATAATTTTATTTTTTAAAACTAGAGAGTCGAAAAATTCTTGCAAAACATTTTTATCCATTCAATGGGGACCCTTAGGATCATACTAGCATTATTAGTTGTTTTTTCTCATTTGGGTTACCCACTAGGGATAAAGCTCATCGGCCCAAAGTTGGCTGTACAAACTTTCTACATAATTTCAGGTTTTTACATGGCCTTGGTGTTAAGTAGTAAGTATAAGAACTTAAAATATGGAACTTTTATTGGTAACCGGATTTTGCGCTTGTGGCCAGCCTACTTAGTAGTACTTATCCTAACCGCATTTATATCTCTAATTTTTGGCTATTTCACACAGGATTATCTTGCTTTAAACAGCTTTATTACCTATTATAATAGACTAGACTTAGTGACTCTAACTAGTTTGTCAATTATAAACTTCACCCTGTTCTTTCAAGATCTGATACTCTTTTTGTCTGTAGATGAGCACTCGCATTTGACTTTAAACAGAATGCTAGACCTCAATAAATTACAACTGTATAAATTCATGTTAGTACCACAGTCATGGACACTAGCACTGGAGTTAATGTTCTATCTAATTTCTCCATGGCTCGTAAGATTAAAGCTAAAATCAATTTGTATCCTCATGTCATTTTCATTACTAATAAGAGTCGTTTTAGCATTTTATGGTTTTAGTGAAGACCCATGGGATTACAGGTTTTTTCCCTCTGAATTAATTTTTTTCTTAGCGGGAATTCTGATGTTTAGAATATCAAAATTTAAAATTTTTCATCAGGAGAACATCTTCTACAGTATATGCCTTGTCCTTGTGGTGATGAGTCTAATCTTGCAGTTTTATCCGACCTTAATCGCCAAAATAATATACCTCTCAGCAGTTGCAATCGCTATTCCTATTCTTTTCGAGAAAACAAAATTACTTCATTGGGATAGAAAAATTGGAGAGCTATCCTACCCTATTTATATATCTCACTTTCTATTCATATTTTTAGGTCAGCATTTATTTCAAACTTATAGCAAAAACTCATACTATATATTTGTAATTGCTATGACAGTGGTCTTTTCAATTATTATCGTTATATATTTAGATCCAAGAATAGACCGTTTAAGAGTAAAACGAATAGAAAATAGTAAAAACGGCGTTTAACTACGTATATTATGAAGCTAAAATTATTACTTGAAATATAGATAAATGTTGATGCACAAACTTATCTACATTTTTTATCTGCTTTTGGTATTTATTATTATAGATTTCTCTTTTTCAAAATTATTTATTGACGATGAAATAAGCAGAAATAAAAATATAAGGTGCTCCCATCCTTATTATCATCATGACCTGATTCCCAATGCAACAGCAAAATACACTTGGGGAAACAAGGAGTACAGAATCAATACAAACAACTTAGGATTTAAAGACAATAGAAACAATACTGTAAGTCTTAAAAAGTCAACAAATATTAAGCGTTTGCTCCTCATAGGAGATTCGTTTGTCGAAGGAATAGGTGTAGAACAAGAAGACTCTTTCCACGAATTGTTAAATAAAGAATTTTCGCCAACTTATGAAATACTGAATGCAGGCGTTGTCTCATATTCGCCAAAATTAATGTATCACAAGCTGAAATATTTACTCGAAGTTAAAGGCCTAGAATTAGATGAGATATGGGTGTTTGTAGACTTAACGGATGTCTTTGATGAAATTGTTTATGAGTCATTTAAGCCTGAATATCTAGGACTGAGCTCTTCGGATATTTTCAGGTCAAAAGTTTATGCTTTTGCCCTAAACAATTCTTTCCTTATTAATTCAGTATACAATAGAATAAAGAAGATTAATAAACGTTTTTGGCTACAGGGAAATGAAGGAAATGAATTAGATGGTTTAGGGAATTATGATCGTTGGACTTATGACCAATCACTTTATGAAAAGAGCAAAATAGGTCAAAAACTAGTGGAAAATTATACACATAAAATCATCGAGTTATGCAAAGCTCATGATCTAAATCTTTCATTTGTTATTTTTCCCCGCCCCAATCAAATAATAGAAGAGTATGAACTAAGATATAAGAACAGGCATGTTCAGTTCTGGGAAGAAATATGTAGCGAAGAAAATGTGCGCCTAATTAACTTATGGGATAATTTCTTTGTCGATACACCAGAGGTAACTGTAAATAAGTATTTTATTCCAGGAGATATGCATTGGAATGAGGAAGGGCATAGTTATGTTTATTCAATTTTAAAAACCATAATCAATGCAAAATAAGGCGTGAATCATAAAATTGTCATAGGAGGGTTAGGAGGTAGTGGGACTAGAGTATATGCTCAGATATTAAAGAATATTGACTATTATCTGGGCTCAGAATTAAATAAGGAGCTTGACAACCTTCTCTTTACAAGGCTATTTAAAAATGCTAGTTGGTACCAACTATCTGATAACAAGGATATATGTGAAAGGTTAAAGCTTTTCTATGACATTATGAGTGGTCAAAATACTACCCCAGAAATAGAGATAAATAATCTAATAGCGGCAAATCTCACCTACCCTTCTGCATCATACAGCTATCATTCCGAGAAATATACAATTCACGATAGTTGGGGGTGGAAGGAACCTAATAGTCATATTTACATTAAGCAAATAGCGCAGACCATTTCTAATCTGAAATTCATTCTCGTAGTGAGAAACGGCCTTGACATGGCATTCTCATCTAATATCCAACAACTCAACAACTGGGGTGAATTACTTTTTAATATAGCATACGATAAGAATGATGAAGAGTCAGTGGCCAGAGCTCAATTAGAATATTGGATCAAAGCCAATAATAGAGCAATCAAGGCAGGTATATTATATCTGAGGGACAACTTCTTGGTTTGTAATTTTGATAAATTATGCAGCAATCCTACAACTGAAATAATTAGAATCTTGCACTTTTTAGGATATAAAGCCTCTTCCGATCTTATACTCCAGCTTTCTAGTCTTCCAAAAGCACCATCTTCTGTAGACAGATATAGGCGTACTAAGATTAAATTCTCCAGCGAAACCCTTATTAAAGTGCATAAATTGAATGTAGGCTTACCTCTATAATTGTAACAAAATACCCTGAATTTGGGGCAAAACGAATATCTTTGTCGTTTTATTTGGGTAATGTATCCAAAACCTGAAGACTAATGAAAAATCGAGATTGTGTTCTTATACTTGGGATGCATAGAAGCGGCACCTCCTCTCTAGCAGGCACGTTGAGTAAGCTTAATGTTAGCTTTGGCCGAAATATTTCCGCACCATCCTTCGATAACCCCAAAGGATATTTCGAAAACACCGTCATTCAAGATTTAAATGATCGACTTCTCGCAGAATTCAATGTAGAATGGGATTTTCCAGGTTTCCTTCCAGATAACTGGCATAATCTACCTAAAATCAAGGCTTACGATGATGAAGCTACAGATTTTATTAAGGAACAATTTGAAGATGCTGACCGAATAGCTATAAAGGATCCACGTAACTGCCACTTACTACCATTTTGGAGACGTGTTCTTAAAAAAGCTGGATTTGAAGTAAAATGTGTCTTTAGCTACCGAAATCCTGATGAAATAGCCCTATCACTTGCAAAGAGAAACAACTTTTCTCTTAACAAAGGGCAGGTATTGACGACGACCCATCTTCTATCAGCTGAATATCATACAAGGAATTTAACAAGGCTAGCGGTAGGATTTAATACTTTAATTGCTTCACCTCTAAAGGAAATAAAAAGAGTCAATAAAGTTTTGAATCTTGGCTATTCCGACAAGGAACTGTCTTCACTAGACTTGAAATCTGCTATCGACTCAAGATTAAAACATCACAACAGATCCAAAAAGTTCAGCAACAAAAACTACCCTACTTACATGCAAGAGCATGAAAAGCTTTGGGCAAATATTTTGAAAGCTACAACGTCGTTCAAGGAAATTAAGGCTTTCGATAAGCTGAGAAAAGAACATAAGTACTACACAGACATCTTCTATGTTGGCATAATCGGGACCTCAGCACATACTTTTAAGGTATTCATAGATACTGGAAAAGGATTTAATGAAAAGCAGACTATAAAGCAACCAATAGTTGACAATATCAATACCTGGCAAAATGAAGCAGTCGCCAATTATGAAAACATAACAGCTATCAAGATTGCTCCTGCAAATACATCTTGTGCTATCAAGCTCAAGTACCTAGGTGTTGTGGGTGCTCGGAAAACAGACTATAGTTTGACCAGCAATGCTTACTATGAAGCAGACGGTGAATACTATTTCGATACACCTTATCCAGAAATTCTGCTGGAGTTTAAAAAACCTAAGCAACTCAGTAAACTGCCAGTTACTATAGAGTATTTAGCTTTAGGTAAAGAGGTATCTAATCTAATTCAACACGTTGATTATCAGAGGATTATTGCATCCAAAGATATGGATATCAATAACTTTGAGAGCATCCTTAAAGATAGAGACCACTATCTTAATCTTAAGGACAACGAGATTTCTGAACTGACTGATACCCTTTCCGAATACGAGAAAATAAAAGAAACTTACGAAGAAAGATATAAGGAAACTGTCGAAAGCTATGAAGAGAGGATAAAAGAATATTCGGAAAACCATAATGAAGAAGTCACTCAATTAAAAGAAGCTCTAGATGCAGAACGTAACCGATTTGCTGTAGAACATAAAGAAAAGTTAGAGTCTACAAATCTGCTCAAAAATAATATCGATGCCTTAAAGGATCAGAAAAATGCTGAAGTCAATCAGTTGAGAGAAATACTCGAAAATGAGCAAAAGGACAAATTGATTTCAATAGAGAAACTGAAGGAACACTATAACAATCTTCTCAAAGAAAAAGAGAATGAACTGACAGCGCAGAAACTCCAGTTAGCTGCCAGCGTCGATGATGAGAAAAATGACAAAATTGGACAATTGGAATCATTGAGAAGTCAATATGCACAATTGTTACAACAGAAAGATGATGAGATAAAACAGTTACAAAAAGAGATTTATATCAGTGTAGAAAATGAACGCAATGATAAGATCCAGAAAATCGAACAGCTTAGAATAAGTACAGATTCTGAGAAAGGTGATAAACTGGCTCAGCTTGAAGGGCTAAGGGCGCATTATTCTAATTTGCTGCAACAGAAAGATCAAGAAATCAAACAACTTCACGAAGAATTAAATAAGACAGTTGATAATGAGAAAACTGATAAAAACAAGCAGCTCAACGCTTTACGAGATGCTTTGTCATTAGAAAAACAAAATCTTGAAAGTGAATTAAATGGTGTCATTGCCAACTTCAGAGAGCAACTAATAGACAAGGATAAGGAACTGAACGAAGTCCGCTTCAAGTTGATGGATGACCTTAACAGAGAAAAGACAGAAAAAGTAGAGCAGATAGCAGCTTACAAGGACTCTTTCTTCACCCAACTAAGTGATAAAGAAGCAGAATTACGACTTGATCTTAAAAAAGCTTTAGAAGAGAAAAATAGAGTCGTCATCGAGCATAAAGACGAAGTCTTTATCAAAGAAAATGAATACAGACAAACTTTAGAAGAATTAAGAAAAGAATTCAAAGATCAATATGATGAACTCAAAACTGCAAAGGAAGTAGTTATAAACGAACTGAAAGCAGATATTTCAAAATTACAAGAACAAGTATCTGTAGAAAATTATGAGAAGCTCAAATCAATATCCAAACTACAAACTCTTCTAGAAAAGGAAAGACTCGAAAAGAAAAATGAGTTTACCCTACTCCAAGCTCAGAACGAAAGAGAAGTAGACGAACTGATCAATTCCAATAATCGCTTAATGTTGGATATTGCTGATCTGAAGCAAACCCTCCTGGCTAAAATAAATGAAGGTGAATATGCCGAGCAGGTCGTGGATACCATGAATGAGGAACTTGATGTCCTGAAAAAATTACATCAGCTGAGAGAGCAAGAAATAGATGAGATAAGAAGATCCTTAAGCTTTAAGCTTGGATGGGCTGTAACGGCACCTGCCAGAATAGTCTACAATGTTGCAACTGGTGCAAAGAAAACAAAGGAACGGTCAAGGCTATTTTTAGAATTGGCTGGGAATGGAATAAAGAATCCTAAAAGGATGCTAAAATCCTTGAACAAGGAAAACATCAGTAAACTGAAGAAAGCCTTGAGCTCAGAATCACCAGAGTTAATCGTTAAAAATTACAAGCACCACCTAGGTTCAGGGATTAAAAATAATAATATAGCAGATGAGGCCATTGTCATAGAAGAGGCTAGACATATACCTCAAAAAAAAAATGACACTAAAAAGAATATTCTATTCATAAGTCCTAACCTACCCGACTTCGATGAGTCTGCAGGAGGCAAAAGAGCCTGGTATATGCTCAAGTTGCTTCAGGAGGAATATCAAGTATATGCCTATACCAAAGGCCAAAAATTGCCACATCATCGAACTAAACTAGAAGATGATGGCATCATCATAATAGATACGCATAACTTCCACGCCATAAAAAGAAGTATTCCTGATTTTCACACCATAATTTTTGGCTGGTATTATACCATGAATGAAAATGGAAAGATATTACAGTACTACCCAGATGCCCTTGTCGTTGTAGATACAGTCGACATACACTGGGTCAGAGAGGAAAGATCACTAGGTAATTGGGATGGCATTGATAGAAAAAAATGGAAAGCCAATAAACTGAAAGAGATAGATGTATACAGTAAAGCCGATCGGGTATGGGTGGTATCCGAAACTGATGCGGAAGCTGTACGCAAGGAAATCCCAGATGCAGATCTTGCTATTGTGTCCATCATAGAGGATATAAAAAAAGATACATACTTAGACCCTGAGAATAACAACATTCTGTTCCTCGGAGGATACAGACATTATCCAAACATAACCGCTGTAACAATATTGGCGACTGAGATTTTTCCATTGGTCAAAAAGGCTATTTCTAATGCCACCTTGACGATTGCCGGCTCCAATGCTCCCGAAGAAGTCAAGGCACTTGGCATAATTGAAGATATCAATTTCAAAGGTTTTATAAAGGATGAAGACATTCCATCCCTTTACGCTAATTCATTTATCGCTGTCGTACCATTAGTTGCTGGTGCTGGAGTCAAGGGAAAAATCTGCGAGGCTATATCATATTCACTACCAGTCGTCACGAATGCCATAGGTAATGAAGGCATTGACCTTGTTCATAAAAAAGAAGCGTTTGTTACTGAAAATACCAATGAGATGGCACAGTATGTTATTTCAGCTATGAAAAGAGAAATAGACTTGACTGCTATGACAAAAGGTGCTCAAGACAGGTTCTTAAATCTGGTTGGAGCAGATGTGAATAAAAAACGAATGATAAACTCCCTCGTGAAACAGGTATCCATATGCATAGTTACTTATAATAAATTAGATTTGTTGAAGAAGTGCATTTCATCTATTCACGGCAACACGAACTATCCGAACTACAAGATACTAGTACACTCCAATGGTTGTACGGATGGCACTCAAGAATTCTTAACTGCTGCTGCGAACAGTGATGAAAGAATAATTCCGATATTGTCTAAAACGAATGATGTGTTTGTTTTGCCCAATAACGGCATGATGAATATGTTTCCGAATAACGACGTCATTCTACTAAACAATGATGTCGAGGTCACTGAAAATTGGCTTTCGGCTCTTGTAGAAACAGCCTATTCTGACAATAACATAGGTATAGTAGGTTCTAAGATTTTGTTTCCAGATGGAAAACTTCAAGAGTTTGGTGGTATACTATACTCTGATGGCACTGGGAAGAACATCGGTAAATGGGAAGACCCTGACCAAGACATATACAAAACATTGAATCGTGCCTCATTCGTATCTGGTTGTAGCTTCTATATCAAACGATCCACAATCCAAAAGATAGGCGTCTTTGATGAACAGTTTCATCCTTGCTATTGTGAAGATGCTGACTATTGCTATACGGCTTGGGAAAATGGCCTGGAGGTTGTCGTGGAGCCGAGCAGTATTATTTTTCACTTTGAAGGCGCTACATCAGGCACAGATACGTCATCAGGCTTTAAAAAATATCAAACCATCAACATGGAAAAGTTTCATGTCAAGCATGGAAAGAAAGTAGATAAAGTCAACAAAAAAGTTGCAGAGCTCAATACTGAGTTAACAATAGCCTGATAATAGCCTATGTATCACGTACCTATATATTGGAATAAAGACAGATCCAAAGAGAAATTAAAGGAGGAACAAAAATCCCTTTCTGAGCAGCAAGCAAATAAGCCTAGCGATACGTCATCAACACAAACTCAAAGACAAAAAAGGAAAGAACATAACATACTATTTATCTCTCCTAACCTACCTGAATTTGATGAGTCTGCAGGTGGGAAAAGAGCTTGGTATATGCTTAAGTTAATGCAGGAGGAATATAACGTCTATGCCTATGCGCCTGGATCTAGAAAACCGCATCACCAGAAGAAACTAGAAGATGATGGAGTCACCGTGATAGACCATCATGACTACGAAAGAATCAAAAGGGACATCCCAGAATTCACAGCTATAATCTACGCTTGGTATTATACTTACTATGATTGTGAAGGTTTCAGAAACTTGTATCCAGAGGCTATGATCATAGTAGACACTGTTGATATTCACTGGGTCAGAGAGGAGCGATCCTTAGGCAACTGGGATGGCATAGATAAAGAAAAATGGGAAAGAAACAAGCTCAGTGAAATCCATGTTTACGAAAATGCAGATATCATCTGGACAGTATCAGACACAGACACTAATGCTATTCATAAAGAAGTGCCCACAGCTGACATACGCATCGTATCCATCATTGAAGACCTTAAAAAAGAAACTTTCCGAGATCCTAAAACCAAAAACATTCTATTCCTGGGCGGTTACAGGCATTATCCAAATATAAATGCAGCTCAAATTCTAGCTAATGATATCATACCCAAAATTCTAAAAAAAGTACCTGATGCCAAATTACTACTAGCTGGTTCGGGCGCTCCAGACGAAATCATTTCACTTGGAGATTTACCATATGTAGAATACCTGGGTTTTATAAATGATGAAGATATACCTGCTCTCTATGAAAGGTCTGCAGTGACAGTAGTTCCGTTAATATCCGGAGCTGGTGTAAAAGGTAAAATCTGTGAGTCTATATCGTACAGGGTACCTGTCATAACCAATAAGATAGGAAACGAGGGTATAAACCTCGAAAACAGAAAAGAAGGTTTCATTACTGAAAAGCCCAATCAAATGGCTAAGTACGCCATTGATATACTTCAAGGTAAAATAGAACTCGCAGAACTGACAACAAAAGCTCAGGAAAAACTGCTTGGATTGGTCGGGCCTGAAATCAATAAAATCAATATGTTGCATTCCATACACAGACCGATATCGATCTGTGTGGTGACATATAATAAAGTTGATCTGCTCAAAAAATGTATCGACTCCATAATTGAAAATACAAGCTATCCTGAGTATGAGATCTTGGTACATTCTAACGGCTGTACTGATGGCACAAAAGAATATCTTGAAGAAGTAGCAAATACAGATAGTAGAATTGTCCCTATCCTATCAGATGATAATGATGTCTTTGTACTGCCTAATAATTGGATGATGGAGAGAACACCCATCAATGATGTCGTCTTACTTAATAATGATGTAGAAGTTACACCTAATTGGCTTACAGCCCTATATCAAGCCGCTTATTCCAGTCCAGAAATCGGCATTGCTGGTTCTAAGATTTTGTTTCCAGATGGAAAACTCCAAGAATTCGGCGGAGAGCTCTATTCAGATGGCACAGGCAGAAATATAGGTAAATGGGAAGACCCTAATCAAGAACAATACAATGTACTTAAAAGAGCTTCTTTTGTCTCAGGCTGTAGCTTCTTTATCAAGAGAACAACCATAGAAAAAGTAGGTACATTCGATAAACGCTTTCACCCATGCTATTGCGAAGATGCCGACTTCTGTTACAGCGCTTGGCAGAATGGCCTGCAAACAGTAGTCACACCAGATAGTATCATCTATCATTTTGAAGGGGCCACTTCTGGCACTGATACCAGCTCCGGATTCAAAAGGTTTCAGGATATCAATATGAAGAAGTTCTTCAAGAAACATGGAGAGAAAATAGATGAAGTAAACAGCCAGGTCAGTGAGCTTAATAGCTAATAGAAATGACGATTATTAAAAGAATCATTGGCCTTCTTGTTCTTATAGAGGTTAGTAGTATGTTAGCCCTATATGTCGCTTCAAGAGTGCCAGGTATAAACTTGGTATACACTCCTCCAAAAAATATTTCATTGACGGATTACCTAGAAGGTAGAGATCAGTTGACAGGATGGCCGACAAAAAAACTGCTCAATAGTCGCCACTTTGATATCAATGGTGCCAGACCAAATCCCTTCCTTGTTGATAATGATAGTATCGTTATACAAGTTTTTGGAGATTCGTTTGCTCGAGGAGCAGAAGTTGATAATGAACATTGCTGGAGTAATTTGATGGCTAAAGAGGAAGGTATCAAAGTAATGAACTACGGCGTCGATGGTTATGGTACTGATCAAGCTTACTTAAGGTATACAACTAAAACTAGTGAGGAACAACATATCAACTTAGTTGGATTTACGTCGGATAACATTATGAGAAATGTAAACACGTATCGGAATCTACTCAGCGCAGATATGTCCTATATTGGCATCAAGCCAAGGTTTGTCATAGATGATACAGGCTCTATACAACTACAAGGTTTAGACAAGAGCTTAGACATTAAAAAGCTTGACAACATAATTAATAACCCAAAAGAGAACTTGAAATCTGAATACTTCCTTAGCAGTGAAGGGCCACAGTATTTCATACTTCCATTTAGTATTTCGTTTCTTAAACTGTTCAACCATTATTTGATTAAGTCAAAATTGACTAACAAGAGTTTCTACCACGAATTCTTTTCGTCTGAACATCCCTCACTTGCCCTTGAGACCACTGCACAAGTGCTTGCCAAATTTAGCACACCCAATAATAAGGTAAGAACTCTGTTTCTCTTCTTTCCACAAGAACAGGATTTTTATCATTATACAAAACATAATGAATGGATTTATGAACCTTTAATAAGAACACTGAGAGAAAAGAACAGCAAATTTAAAGTACTTAACATAGGTGAATACTTTGTCAGCCAAGATAATTTTGAGAATAACATTTCATCATATCTAGCGCCACGCAAACATTACAATGAGAAAGGAAATAGGGTTGTCGCTGAAGCAATTTCAAATAAACTCAGTGAACTAAAATGGACAAATTAATCTATGATTATACTTGGTATAGCTGCTTATTATCATGATTCTTCTGCAACCCTTATTATAGATGGAAAGATAATAGCGGCCGCCCAAGAAGAAAGATTTACCAGAATAAAAAACGACGCCTCTTTTCCTACTAATGCTGTAACATATTGCTTAGAAGAAGCTGGAATAAATATCGACCAACTCAATGCTGTTAGTTATTATGAAAAACCTTTATTGAAATTTGAAAGGATTCTTTACAGCTTCTTATCCTCAGCACCAAGAGGCTATAGAGCATTCATCAAATCTATCCCGATATGGGTTAAACAAAAGTTGATGATAAGACAGCAACTAAAGTCTGAATTATTCAAAATACAAGCATTCGACAAGAAGAAACTAACCATACTGTTTCCATCACATCATCTATCACATGCAGCCAGTGCCTTCTACCCTTCTCCTTATGATGAGGCTGCTATAGTCACAATAGATGGTGTTGGGGAATGGAATACCACAGGTATATTTCATGGTAAGGGACATAGAATAAAAGAAATAGAGACCTTAGATTTTCCCCACTCCCTAGGTCTGCTTTACTCTGCATTCACCTATTTCCTAGGGTTCAAAGTTAACTCCGGAGAATATAAAATGATGGGATTGGCTCCATATGGTAATGCCACTAGCAATCAGACCCTGACCTACATCGAAAGTATAAAAACGGAGCTCATCAGTCTTGAGTCATCTACCCTATTTGAGCTCAACCTTGACTATTTTGAGTACACAAGAGGGAGTCGGATGATTAATGAAAAAAAATGGTCTGACTTATTCGGAATCAGCAGAAGAGGAGAAGATGAAGACTTGGAGCGAGTCCATTGTAACTTAGCCTTTGCCATTCAAGCTGTTACTGAAGAAGCAATATTACATATTGCTCGGAAAGCTCTATCGCATACTGGCTTGAGTAAGCTTTGTCTTGCTGGCGGAGTAGCGCTAAACTGCGTTGCCAATGGAAAATTATTGCAGCTTACAGAGATTGAAAGCCTATATGTACAGCCTGCTGCTGGAGATTCTGGAGGTTCATTAGGCGCTGCTTTTGCTGCCTATCACATATATTTCGATAAAAAAAGAAAAGCGGGAAGTGATCAGATGCAATCATCTCTATTGGGTCCATATTACACTGACAAGGACATAAAAACTGTTTTAGCCAATCCCAATGTCACTCATACTCATTTTGAAAAATTTGATGATTTAGCCAAGGTGACAGCTGAGATGCTAAGTCAAGAAAAAGTTATTGGTTGGTTCCAGGGACGAATGGAATTTGGACCACGTGCTCTTGGTAACAGGAGTATTCTTGGAGACCCAAGGAGCTCTGAAATGCAACTTAAACTCAATTTGAAGATCAAGAGTAGAGAGAGTTTTAGACCATTTGCGCCAGTAATGCTAGAATCAGAATTGGAGCATTACTTTGACATCAAGCAGAATTCGCCATACATGCTTTTAGTAGAAAAAATGAAAGCAGAGCACTGTGCCGAGCTTCCAGATAATTATCCAAACTTGACACTAAAAGAAAAATTGTACTTTAAAAAATCGACTTTACCGGCTATTACCCATGTTGACAATAGTTCTAGAATCCAGACAGTGAGTAGCCACAGTAATCCAAAAATCCATATACTTTTGCAAGAGTTTAAGCGTATAACAGGTATAGGTGTACTTATCAACACTAGTTTTAATGTTAAAGGCGAACCTATGGTGTGCAGCCCTGAAGATGCTATAAATTGCTTTTTGTCCACGCAAATGGATTACTTAGTTATCAATAATCATATCTTCGAAAAATCTAATGGACTTGCTTAATGACATACTTGCATACTTATCAAAGCGAAAAAAATGGTGGCTAGCGCCCATTCTATTCGTATGCTTATTACTGGGAATCCTAATTTTTGTGGCTGAAAGTTCAGTAGTTGGGAGTTTCATCTATACTCTCTTTTAGATATGGACAATAGTTACAAGAATAATTTGGCCATTATCACTCTGTTAGTCGGTCTAGGCATATGGCAAAGCTACGCTATACTTATATATATTGCCCTTACATATAGTATATTAATTTTACTATCTGAGAAGCTATCTGATCTGCTCTCTGGCATGTACTTAAGTATTATTAGGCTAGTAGGTAAGATTAATGGCTTGATACTATTTTCGTTAGTCTTTTTAGTTCTTATCGTACCATACGCCATTATTCTCAGACTACGTCGAATAAATCTACTTACAGATAGGCTACAAAGCATATCAAGTAGCGAAAAGCAAGAGCCTACTTGGTTTGTAGATGAAGATTTGATACACCCATTCTAGCAATTAGAAACTGATTTGAGACTGATTTAAGGACAATAATTGTACTTTTGCTTTTTTAAACTAGAATCTAATAAATGGCTAAAACGGCTATAATCACTGGAATTGGAGGCCAAGATGGTGCCTATCTTGCTCAATTACTCATAGACAAGGGATATAAAGTAATCGGCACAGATAGAAGACGAGTAGATCAGCATTATTGGAGACTGAGCAAGTTGGGTATTAGAGACCAAATCGAGATAGCATACATGGATTTGTTGGAGATTGGAAATATCTTTAATGTAATGAAAAAGTACCAGCCAGATGAAGTTTATAATCTCGCAGCACAAAGTTTTGTAGGAGCTTCTTTTGAAATGCCACTATTAACAGCAGATGTAGATGCTATAGGTGTTTTAAGAATTTTGGAAGCAATAAGGACTGTTAGTCCACATACTAAGTTCTACCAAGCCTCTACAAGTGAAATGTTCGGAGAAGTTCTAGAAACACCACAAAAAGAAACCACACCACTTAATCCTAGAAGCCCATACGGTGTCGCAAAAGTATTCGGACACTATATAGTTAAGAACTATAGAGATTCTTATAATATGTTTGCCTGCTCAGGGATTTTATTCAATCATGAGTCACCTCTTAGAGGGCTAGAGTTCGTCACGAGAAAAATCACACATGCTGCTGCAAGCATTAAGCTAGGTAAGCAAGAAAAGCTTACTCTTGGCAACATGGATGCGAAAAGAGATTGGGGATTTGCCAAAGACTATGTAGAAGGCATGTGGAGAATGCTACAGCATGACAAAGCTGATGACTATATTCTTTCTATGGGCGAAACACATACTGTTAGAAAATTTGTTGAGATGACATTTTCTAGAGTAGATATGGATATAAGATGGGAAGGTGAAGGTGTCAATGAAAAAGGATATAACACGAAAACTGGTAACTGTCTAGTAGAATTAAGCGAAAAATACTTCCGTCCAGCTGAAGTAGATTTGTTACTTGGTGACAGCACGAAAGCAAGAGAAGTTCTAGGATGGAAACCTTCGACTAGTTTTGATGGATTGATAGATCTAATGCTAGAGAATGATATGGATATGGTTAAGAACAACGTCGATGTCTAATTAGATGTCAGATTACGACACTTTCGTTTTCAATCACATACCTAAATGCGGAGGGACTAGTTTTCGAGGTCTGCTCAATGCTTCAGCATTATCAAGTGGAATAGATAAAGACAAAATTTATATACCGGGATTCAATGGATTAGAAGAAGATAAGAATATCGACCAGCTATCCATTCGTGAAAAAGCTGTGTTAAGGAGGAAAGAAAAGAAAATATTTGCATGTCATTCTAGATTTGATGTGGCAAAAACTTTTAAATTGCCATTTGGAAAAATCTTCTATTTCACAATACTTAGAAATCCTGTTAAGAGATTTCTTTCGCATTACAACTTCTTCTATTACAAGCATGGCTATATGGATTGTAAAGGAATACTGCTTAATGATCTTAGTGAAGAAAAACTAGAGTTTCTACTAACAGACCTTTCTAATATTCATTGCAAATATCTTGCGGCTTACAGAGCACGGGATATCTACATAGTCAGGTGGGAAAATGTATTTAGAGTAGCAAAATACAATCTACAGTATGAATATGCAGCATATGGGATATTAGAAGAGATGAATGAGATGTTACCAGATATCAACAAGATGCTACCTGAGTGGCTTACTCTTCAGCTAGAATTGCCTTCTTCTAACACCCAGAAATATAAAAAAAAGCAGACAGAAGTAAAGCCAGAAATACTGGACCGTATCAAGGTTCATAACAAGTTGGACTTGGATCTGTACCAGTTTGCAAAAGATTTTTTTAAGTTCAAAATGTCTATCATTGATGATGAAAAGGCCTTCCGTGAGCAATACAATTACAGATTCTAAAAAATTTTATTGTGAAATATTTATTTATATGTGGATGTCCTAGATCAGGTACAACAGCCTTATGGAAAGCAGTAACTGGTCACAAAGAAGTCGCAATTGGAGTAGAGAGGTACATCCATAGAATGATACCTAAATTCACTCTTGAGCAGTCGCACTTTACTAAAGATAGATTCTTTGACTGGCGAAAAGGAGATACCCATTTTCCTGGTGTTCACCACAATCCTTATTATGCTGAAGTAGAACCTAGATTTAATGATTGTAAGTACTACGGAGATAAAGTACCACCGATGTACGTCAATTATGAAACACTTTTCAAGAACTTTCCAGATGCACGTGTGCTGTTTATATTCAGAAACATATTTGATGTCGCTCAATCCTATCTGAACAGGCATGATAATCCAGAAGATGGATGGAGCAAAGACCACACAGTAGCAGTTAGAGAATGGAATACTTCCCTAGGAAAAACATTACAGCTTAAAAGACAAGGTGCAAAAATATTCTGTATTGAATATGAAGAATTATTCTTTGAGGATTATGATTTTGGACAAGTTATGAAACCATTAGGCTTAGATACGGATGAAAATTTTCTATTTAACTTTAAGAAACTAAGAAAGCATGGTTCAAATCTTGATGAAATGAGACAAGATAGACTAAACACAACACAGAAAAGACATATTATGCACAATGCAAACTTTGCTGCATATAAATTGATCTTGGGAATGAAAAATAGTTTTTAACTGAGTAAAATAATAATTACTGGACAACGATGTTTGAAATATCGTTGAATCAAATTATACTAACAAAGACATAAATTTCCTAAATGCTAAATACTCTTTTTGGAGACCTCTATCTTAAGTTTCTTTCAAATAATAGGCTTGAAAGAATATGGAAACTTGCGCAGGTAGATTTCAAAAAGAGATACTATAATGATAAACTTGGTCTCCTATGGGCTTTACTAAATCCTGTTCTTCAAGTAATAATATATTACTTGGTTTTCAACAACATTATGGATCGAGGAACAGAAGATTTCGCTTTCTTTCTATTCTCAGGTCTTATTGTATGGACCTCTTACCTGATTGGCACCAAGCAAAGTTTAAACATCTTCAAAATGAAGAGGTACTTAATTGAGAACATACAATTTAATAAACTTGATCTATTTTTTAGTCATTTATTGAGTACACTTCTAGGTTTCCTTTTCAACATCATTGCATATTTAATTATCGCTCTGTCATATGGAATAGAAATAAATTTTGTTTATGCTCTATTCATGTTTCCATTAGTCCTCATTGTATTGTATTTGATAATTTTTGGCTCAAGCATGTTGCTCTCTACTCTTGCAATACATCTAAAAGACATTAGCCACATTTGGGATTTTGTGTTATTATTTGGCTTTTGGACTGCAGGTATTTTCTTTCCTATTGAACGGATCATGGACAAATTTCCAGCTTTACTGTATGCGAATCCTATGCTAGGAATTATAGCGAATACAAGAAATCTACTTATGTTAGATCAGCCTATGAATTGGGAGTATTTACTCGTTAATTTGGTTCAAGGAGTCATTATAGTGATTATAGGTTCTTTTATTTATCGTCGCTATTCAGGAAGTGCAATAGAAAAACTATGACCATGGCAGATGAACCAGTAATACAGGTTAGAAATCTTAATAAAACTTTCTATTTCAAGGAAGATAATAATGATACAATTAAGCAAGGGATTTACAACCTTTTTAAAAATAAAAAAAGTAGAAGCTTACCCGCTCTATCTGACATAAATTTTGATGTCAATAAAGGCGAATTTATTGGGGTAGTCGGACGAAATGGTAGTGGAAAATCAACCTTATTGAAATTATTAATAGGTTCGTACAAACCTGACAAAGGATCTGACATACAAATTAATGGCAGGATAATCCGACTGGCTCTTGGAATGGGATTTGATTCCAATTTATCTGCAAGAGATAACATCTATATAAATTGCTCTATTTTAGGTTTATCATTTAAACGAATTAAAGAAATTTTTGATGATATTATTGATTTCTCAGAACTACATGATTTTGTAGATGTCCCTGTGAAGCACTTTTCCTCGGGGATGAAAAGCAGACTTACCTTTTCTATAGCAATGTATGCAAATGCTGATATTTTCCTAATTGATGAATTTTTCGGAGGAGTTGGAGATGAATCATTTAAAAAGAAATCTGAAAAATTTTTCAAAGAAAACTTCTTAAAAGGTAAAACCATCATTCATGTTAGCCATTCATTGAGTAATCTGCTTAAATTCAGTGATAAAATTATCTTTCTGGATAAAGGACAAATAGTTGAAATTGGACAACCTGATGTCGTCATTGAAAAATACAAAGCAAGTTTTAAGGATGACTATCTTGATAGAGTGAGAAAAGAAAAAGGTCTAGTACAATACAAACTAAAATAAGAAAAAAGCTAATTTTCGTTCAAATGATATTCAAAAAGAAATAGGATGAATGTATTCTCATATTCTGATGGCTTGAATTTACTGCAGCAATGCAATTCAAACTCTACTCATCTCGCACATCAATTCATTTCCGAAAAACTGAAGTCCGTTAACAAACTTAGTCCCAACATAGACTACACTTTTATCTCTAGAATAAATAGCATTAACAACTACTTTATTTCTCTCTTGGATGTAGAAAACATAAATACGTTATCGAAATTCACCTTGATTGATCTCTTTGCAGTATATGCTTTAAGAAATGAAACTTTCGTCAAAAGCTTATTTCTGTTAGAAAAGAACACTTATTTAGATGCATTAGACAACTTACCGGTAAAAGGCATTTGCTTAACTCATCAACCTCAAAAACCAATTCTTACAAGTTTCATGTCTAACATTTTTAAAGGACACAAAGCACCTATAAGTAATATAGAGTTTTTTCATCCCGGTGAATTTCCAAAACTACTAGAGTACTCAAAGACTCATAATAAAATTGGACATGCCGCTCTAGGAATTAACAACCTAACCATAGACCAATTGAAGAAAATTATAGATGGACTACTTACAAAAGCATCTGCTAATTGCACTTTACTCCTAAACTTCAATACTGAAAACATAGACAAAACTCTGAAACTAAAGTCATATTTTATAAATCAAGTCAAAATACATAGCAATATAGATGACCACACTTTGTTGACTAAAATTAGATAAGTGCAAAGAATAAACCTTAAAAAAGAACTATCCGATACATTTATAGAACTTCAGAAAGAAAAAGTTCTAGATGCAGAACCCCCATCCTTTGTTGGAGGGTACATAAATGCTAATCAGAAACATAAAATCCTACAAAAGCAGGTTATATTATTACCTTCTCTTGGTTACTACAAGATTAAAGAACTGTTGGTTACTGGACTAGGCGTATGCATCACTAGCTCTAATCAAATCATTCACTCAAATGATATTTACTTTAAAGCCAAATATCTTGAATCTAATATTCTAAAAACCTTTAAGTCTTCTCTAAATAATAAAGTCAATGAGCTAGATCTAAATATGAAACCAATAAGAAGAATAGAAGAAACATGTATTCTATTATCTCAAAGGGGTACTAACATCTATGGACACTGGCTGCTAGATATTATTCCTAAACTCACTCTTATAAAACACTTAATCGAAAATGGCCTAAAGGTCATATTGCCATATGAGATTCCAGGATATGCTTATTATCTCATGTCTAAGCATGGATTACATCCTGATAATATTATAAAGCATGATTTTCTGAAGGAAGATCTATTGTGTAACGAACTAATAATTCCAACACATGGTAGATTTGGGCTACAAGATAACATAGTTCATCCATCAATCTCTTTGTCTTATAACAGTAACAATAATAACATTGCAGAAAATCCTAGTCGAAAGATCTTCTTATCACGAAAAAATGTTAAAAATCAATTAAGAAGACTAATAAATAGAGCGGATATTGAGGAGAGATTAGTTAAATTAGGTTATGAAATTATATATCCAGAATCAATGACTTTAGAATCTCAAATAAAACTATTCGGAGAAACTATAATTATGGTGGGTGAATTTGGTTCTGCCCTACATAATTCTTTATTTGCACCTTCCTCGTCAAAAGTTGTGTCACTTTGCGGAAACCATTTTATAAATATGGTGCAACTTCATATCTGTAATGCATTAAGCCAAAAATCCGCTTATGTCTTTGGAGAAGCTTTTTACAGAAAAAACAACAGGATTAATGCAGATTTTATCATAGAACCAAATCATCTTGAAGCAGCTCTAGAAAAAACATAATAATTAGTGAAATGAATGATTTAGAAGAATATTTTAACAAAAACACTGGTAAGTTAATCCATAAGTGGGAGCACTACTTTGAAATCTATGATAATCACTTTAGTCGATTTAGAGGCAAAGAGGTAAACATTCTTGAAGTTGGTGTTTCTCATGGTGGCAGTTTACAGATGTGGAAGGATTATTTCGGACCTAAAGCCAAAATATACGGCATCGACATTAATAAAAAATGTAAAGAACTAGAGGAAGAAAATGTGGAAATCTTTATTGGTTCTCAAGAAGATAGGAATTTTCTTAAAGAGATCACAACTACGATCCCAATGCTAGACATATTAATAGATGATGGTGGTCATGGTATGGATATGCAGATATTTACATTTGAGGAACTGTTTGATCACATCAAAGAAGATGGTGTCTATCTATGTGAGGATATTCATACCTCGTATAGCCCCAGGTATGAGGGTGGTTATAAAAAACCTAGCACTTTCATTGAATACTCAAAAAACTTCATTGACTATATTAACGCTTATCACTCTGAAGATAGAACCCTTCGACCGAATTCTTTTACAAAATCAGCGTTTTCAGCACATTTTTATGATAAGATTGTCGTCGTCGAAAAAAGAAAAAGAGCAAAACCATATTCTCATAGTATGACTGGAAATAAAACATTAGAACACATCAATCTGAAAAAAGGATGTTAGCTAAATCACAAAGAAGAGAGATAGAATCAGCAATCAATAATGACAATTTAGAACAAGCACAATTATTGATATCTAATACTTATGCAAACGAATCATCTGATCCAGAAGCTTTAAAATATTTAAGTCAGATTTATATCAAAAATGGGCAATTTTCTGATGCCATAAGAAGCCTAGCCTATGCACATCGATTGAAGCCCGATCATACTGAATATGCAACAGCATTGGCAAAGGTTTATTATGATAGAAAAAAGATAGATAAAGCTCACGAGATAGTAAGAAAAGTATTAAACAAAGAACCTTACAACCTCGAAGCAAATGATATTCTGTTAAAAATAGAAGCTAGACAGAAAATGATCAATCGTAAGAGAAACCATGTGATAATCACAGGTACTGGTCGCTCTGGAACTACATTATTGGTTAAACTATTAACAAAGCTAGGTTTACATACTGGCTTCACCGAAAAGACATTAGACTCTAAAACTGATAAAAATGCTAGAGCTGGATTGGAACAGAATATCCTAGAAAATGCAAAATGTGCTTACATAGTTAAAAGTCCGTTGATTTGTGATCAAATAGATGAAATATCAAATAGAACTAATATTGAAATAGATCATGCTTTTATTCCTATTAGAGATATAAAAGCAGCAGCAATGAGTAGACTCAAGGTCTATGAGGATAGTGGTAATAAAGAATTTATTCCCGGAGGCATTTGGCAAACCTCAGATCCAAGTCAACAAGAAAACATACTTACGGATAAGTTATTTAGCTTGTTGATAGGCCTTGCGAAAATGGATACACCAGTCACACTGTTGCAATATCCCAAGTTAACACAAGACCCAACTTATCTACACAAAAAGTTAAATCCAATATTAAAAAATATAAGTCTGGAAACATTTACTAAAGCCTTCAATGAAACAGTTGATAAAAAACTGGTACATCAGATGACAGAAAATGATATTTAAATAAAATGGAAGAAATTAAAGCAAAGGTTCAAAACCTAATTTTCAGTAAAAATTTTGAAGAAGCAGTTTCTTATATCAAAGAAGATATGAAGTCTAATAAAGACTCTTATCTACACTATGAATTACTTTCTAAAGTCTATTGGAATAAGCGTGACTTTAAAGGGTCTATTGCTAGCCTCAAAACTGCAACAGAACTAAACCCAGAGGCTTTCTGGCTGTTTAACAGATTAGGTAAACTTAATTATAGGCAAAAAAACTACCAAGAAGCGAAAAGATGCTTTCAAGAAACACTTGCCATAGCTCCCGAGCATCCAGTAGCACTGCGCGACTTGGCTAATCTTGAAAGAATTGATAATAACATAGACCTCTCAAATAAATACTATAGAGAGACAATGGACATCCAACTAAAAAAAGGGATTGTCAATAGAACAACTATTCTTCAGCAATTTATACACAAGCATAAATATCAAACATATTTGGAAATAGGCGTCCACACTGGTGTTAATTTTTTCCAAATCGATGCGCCTTACAAAGTAGCCATAGATCCAAAATTCTTGATATTTGGAGACAAAAAAACAAACAATCCCAATGAACAATTCTATGAAGTTACGAGTGATGAATATTTTAACAATGATTATGTTAATGTTGTAAAAGAAAGAAAAATAAATGGTGCACTTGTAGATGGTTTGCATACCTACGAACAGTCTAAAAAAGATGTACTAAATGTATTAGAGTTATTAACAGATAATGGAATAATAATAATGCATGATTGCTATCCTGAAAATGAAGCTGCTTCTAATCCTGATATGCAAGCTGCAATAAAAACACCTGGCTTTTCTGGTGCATGGATGGGAGATGTATGGAAAACGATTGTATGGCTTAGATCAAACAGACCTGACCTAAATGTGGTTACACTTAATACTGACTGCGGCTTAGGAATAGTCATGAAAGGAGCTCAAAAAAATTCACTTAATTTTACTGATTCTGAGATAGATTCTATGGGATATGAGGACTTGATAAAGCACGGGCCCGAAAAGTTATTAGGACTTACTGATCCGAAATCTTTCGTAGAAGATTACAACTTATTTAGCTAGAATACTTAAAAGTGTTGACAAAATCACAAACATAAATTTGAAACAAATTGGTTTTTAGTTCCCCAATATTTCTTTTCTATTTTTTACCTGCAGTGTTAGTACTGCATTTTCTATTAAAAAACAATTCTCTTCGTAATATCTTCTTATTACTTGTGAGCCTAATGTTTTATGCATGGGGTGAACTGTTCTATTGCCTCTTAATGATATGTTCTATAGTATTTAATTACTACATAGGTAAGCGTATAGGGAGTCTACAAGAAAAGGACAAAAAAACAACGACAATCTTACTAATTGGGGTACTAATAAATATTGGCTCTCTAGCATATTTTAAATATTCAAATTTTCTTTTTGAAAGCATTCAGTCAATTGGAATGCTGACTGAATATATGATGCTACCTGTCCATTTACCGATAGGTATTTCATTCTTCACTTTTCAAAGTATCTCCTATTTGGTAGATGTTTCTAATAAAACTGTAAAGCCTCAAAATAACCCTCTGGAACTTGGTCTTTATATCTCCTTGTTTCCTCAATTGATAGCAGGTCCTATTATCAGATACCAGGACATTATCAAACAGATTAAGAAAAGAAGTGTAGAACAAGATTTATTTGTTAGCGGTATAAAGAAATTTACGATAGGATTATCTAAGAAAGTTATCATCGCAGACACTTTAGCCCCTTTTGTTGATAATTTATTCCTAATGGATCCTTCAGAAATTCCAGCAGGAATTGCTTGGTTAGGAATCATCTGTTATTCACTCCAAATTTATTATGATTTTTCTGGTTACTCAGATATGGCGATAGGGATAGGTAGAATGCTTGGGTTTCGAATACTGGAAAACTTTAATTTTCCGTATATATCTACTTCTATTAAGGAATTTTGGAGGAGATGGCACATATCACTATCAACCTGGTTTAGAGACTATTTGTATATACCCTTAGGGGGTAATCGAAAATCAAAAACAAGAACATACTTCAATTTAATAACTGTTTTTTTCATAACAGGCCTATGGCATGGAGCTGGTTGGAACTTTATAATTTGGGGGTTATTTCATGGTTTATTTCTTATCTTGGAGAGAATAGGCTTGGATAAAATTTTGAATAGAATTCCAAAAATTCTCAGAAGTATCTATACATTATTTATTGTTTTAGTGGGTTGGATATTTTTTAAAGCCAATACTCTAGAATATGGATTTGAGTATCTCCTAGCAATGTTCACTCAGAGCTCAGTAGCAAACTTCAAATCAATTATGGATATAGAATTTTTTCAGCTCTGCATTTTTGTAATAGCCCTTGTCTTATGCTATCCTTTCGGCCAACTATTCTCAAAGAAATCAATGATATATAAATTTGGTCTACCTGAGATAAGTACCCTGCTACTAATGGTATTCTGCATTCTTCAAGTAGCTTCTAGCAGTTATAGTCCATTTATCTATTTTAGATTTTAGTAAATGAAATACATTTTATTCATAATCAGCTTTTTTCTACTAATTACATCACCGATAATTGATGATATTTTTAACATTGACCAGACTAAAAGTTTGGAAAAACGGCAATTAGCAACATTTCCAACATTTGACGTTCCAATAGATTCTATCCCTAAGGGGATAAATTCTTACTTAGATGACAATTTTGGATTTAGAAATCTATTTGTAAAGACCAATGCCTTATTAAAATATCATTTGTTTAACTCAGTAAACAACGAAAATGTAATGATGGGCAAATCCAACTTTCTTTTCCTAAGGAAGGACTTTGCTGAAGGTGTGGATTACATATATGGAGATTATACAAATACTAATCTAAAATCAGATTTTGAACTTAAGGTTTTAGCCAAATCTTATATACAAAGAACAAGGTTTCTGAAATCAAGAGGAATAGATTACTATTCAATTCTATTGCCTAACAAACATACAGTATACAGTGAATTCTTACCTTTCCAAGCTAAAATGTGCAGAGTTGACACTATATCAAAAATGGACCAAGAAATTTCTTTTTTAAAAAAGCACCGAGTCTCAATATTAGACCCTCGAGAAATGTTAAAACGAGAAGCAAAACAAAATTTACTATACATAAAAGAAGATACGCATTGGAATGAATATGGCGCATTTCTTACGACTCAATTCCTACTTGAAGAGATAAACAAAAAACATAGAGAAGTTCCTAGAATGAAACTCTCTGATTATTATCTATTATGGCTCTCCGATGTGCACACGTGGAAGGAAGAATATAAAGAAGACTGGTGCAAAAATGGTTGTCTAGACATATACTATGTAGGCTCAGATAAACAATTTTATTGCCCTCAAGGTCTTTTTAGTGCAATAGGATTCAATACAAACAGATTTCTTGATTCATTACCAATATTTAAACCAAAAAGTAGGTTGAAACCTATAAAATCTTTTCAATCAGATAACATTTCAGTAAAGAAAAAGATTATCTTTACGTGTGATATGGCCCCATCAGATAAAGTAGTTCTTGTTTTCAGAGATTCTTATGGTGATTGTATGATCAAATTTTTAATCGATAAGTTTAGAAAAGTCATTTTTCTTAAGGAGCAATATAATGACAGGGCTGTAAATGTATATAATCCGGACCTTGTCATTGATGCGCACGTTGAAAGACTATTTAGGTGACAAATTTTATATCGCTAAATTACTAAAATGAAATATATTATATTACTTGTGCTTGTTTTTTCCGTATTAGGTTGTGTTAAGAAAAAATCTGATACAAGTTCAGGGCGTACAATCCAACAGCAGCCTGTTATGACTAATAGAGCAACTTCATCGACAACTCCTAATACTAAAACTGCAGCCAAAAAAGGTAATGCATCTGCTCTTCTTACAAATTTTGATACCAGAGAATTTAATCAAGCTAAAATCACATTTTTAGGAGGGAAAAATATAAATAGTGTCAGACAACCATTTACTATTGATAGAAACTGGGATTTTGGTGGTTTTGCTTTAAATCCAGATTTAGAAGGACCTGCAGGAGATGTCAGAATAAAAATTGGAGAACACATTTTTAAGACAAAGACAGGTTTGGGCTCAGATTATCTAGCAAAATCACTAAATAATTCTGCCTATAAAAATGCTGGTTTTACAGGCACAATTCCATATCTCGAGTTAACACCTGGTAGACATAAAATGGAATTAATTGTGTTTACAATAGCAGGCACCCAAAGGCTTGCCTCCGAATCTATTGATGTAATTGTGAAAGAAATAGAGTTCTAATTGACTTATTATTTAGAATTGATATACAAAAAAGTAATCCAAAAGGATATTCATTGTTTAATGATTATCCTTTTGCTTTTTATAGCTCGATATTTTAATGTCCTTCTAGATCCTAATTTAACATTCGGCTTAGGCAAAGACATTACCTATCTGCTTGGTCCTACCTTTTCCAATGTAAGTGGATCCTTCTTTTACGATAGTACGTGGATCCCAGGAATGCTAGGAGGTATGCAAATTTATGATAATCCACAATTTTCAATTACTTATCCATTTTTCTTTTTTAACCTTATTGACTATGGAATAGGACACGAAGCTCATCGTACTATCACTCTAATTATAATTTTTCACTTTTTAATATTATTAATTAATTCATATATTCTTCTTAGAATTTTAAAATTTAAAAAAGCAACTTGCTTAGTTTGCTGCTTCCTTATATTAATTTTTTCAAATTTTGCACGATACTCCAGTTGGGTAAATATACTCTCTGCATATGCTTGGTTCCCATTGTTTATTGCTGGAATATATTTAGTTTGTCAAGGACCAAATAGGCTAAAAGGTAGTTTTATAACTGCCATAGCGTGTTTCGGATTCCTGGCTAACCCAGCTCAGCCAATTATTCACGCTTTTTATCTGGGAATAACTTTGCTAGTTGTCAGCTTTATAGTAAAAAAGGGTTCAAGAAAGGCTATTTTAAAATATGCTTCCCTGACTGGAATCCTTTCCTTCTTGCTGACTTCTGCCAGCATAATACCTATTATCTTATCATCTAGACAGACAAGAAGATTTATTGGGAAATTAGGTTCACTTATAGGTTCTGAAAAAATGCCTATTGAAGCTCTATTTGAATATGAACTTCCTTTACATTCCATTTCGGACTTTGTACTAAATAATAATAATTGGATATATGGTCCTGGCCATCATTATATAGGACCAATCGCTGCAATTTTAATGCTTATTGGATTGATATCAAAAGCTAAAAATGAAAAATGGTTTTATAATACAGTTGCCTTTTTTGGAATCTATTTTATTATTTCAGCTTTTGGAAGGAACTTAGGATTGACTTATATAAACTATAAAATACCTCTTATAAATCTTATAAGAGAGCCAATCAGACATATTATATATTTCAATTTTTTTGTGCTAATTTTCTCAGCCTTAGGACTAGAGTATATTGTTTCTAAAGTTAAGGTAAAAGATAATAGCAGTCTTGTAAGAATAATCAGCTCAATTCTAATATTTAGTTGCATTTACAATTTAGCCTTAGAAGTAAATTTAGTTAAACTAGATATATATTCATTATTGTTACTTAGCCCTTCTCTTTTAGCTATATTTTTTCTCTCAAAGTGGATCACTCCTGATATTATTTATATAATAGTTTTTGCCTTAGTCATTTTTAACTTTCAAATAACTGAAATTGCTAAGTTCCAAGATCCAAATAAAACACCACCTCATAAAGAGGAACTTAATCTAGCTTCTCTGAACTTGTTAAGACATTTGTCAACTATAGAAGATGCTCGAGAATATCGAACACAATTTCATACTACAGGTATGAAAAGTGGTGCATGGTCACAAAATGCCTTGTACTATGACCTGAGGTCCAATGAATGTCAGTTCTTCCCTATTATTAATAAGCAATGGGAACAGTTAATGTTTTTCAATAAATTCTTCAACTATAGATCATATTGGGGAACTAAATGGTTCGTTCTAGATAAAAGTGACACAACCTATATCTCAAATAATGCATTAGTGGAAGTACATCAAGATGAACGATACAAGATCCTTGAGAATCAGAGTGCATATAATCGGTTTTACCTTAGTAAAAACCTGGAAGTATTCGAAGGTAGTACTAGACAATTTGCAAGGCATATAGAAGAAATAGGAGATCTTAATAGTTATGTTACATTTTGTAGCACTGAAGATTTCGCAAGACTATCCAAAACTATCATTCAAAGCAAAAACAATTCTAACCCAGAACAGAATCAAGTTAGAATAACCTCTCAGTCAAAAAATAAAATTGTACTTAATGTTAGTTCAGCTGAGACACAGCTCTTAATATTGAATGAGTTTTATAATAAAAATTGGTCAATTGAAATTAATGGTGATAAGGCAGCTATTATCCAGGTCAACAATAACCAAATGGCGGTTCTAGTGAAATCAGGTATTTACGAGGTAACAATAAAGTATCGACCTATTATATTTACCATATTGAGGTTGGTACAAATACTAACCCTCTTACTCATCATTTTCTTTTCAGTACTGAAATTTAAATCCTTTAAGGCATGGTAGAGCATAGACATGAATATCAAAAAATGTTTGAGTCGGAAGCTAAGTTGTGGTGGTATCAGTGCCTCCATAAGTTAACATTGCAAGCCATTCAAACCATATCCGATTCTACAAACCTAGAAATATTGGATGCAGGTTGTGGCACCGGAGGAATATTAAATTATTTAAGGAATAATGGCTATAAAAATCTTAAAGGATTTGATTTATCTGAAGATGCCATTGAGTTTAGTAAAAGCATCAACCTTGACGTACAGTGCCTGGACCTAAGAGATATCGATAAAATAGGAACTTCAGAATCACTTGATGTTATAATCCTAAGTGATGTAATCTATTATATCGAAGAATCTGAACTTCAAGAAGTACTTCTAAAATGTAAAGATATGCTTCGTACTGGTGGAGCAATAATTATCAACGCCATGGCATTTGAGCATTTCAGTGGTATTCATGATCTTAGTGTAGGAGTTGATAGTCCGAGTAAAAGAAAAAGAAAAAATTACATTGTCGATCTTTCCAAAATGTTAGGCTTCAAATTAAGAGTACTCAGATATTGGCCTTTTCTATTATCGCCCTTAATTTTTATTACCAGACTAGGTCAACGCCTAAAATTAAGGCTTAACAAAAACGTAGAAATTAAATCAGACATTTCTATCCCTAATTCTTATATAAATAACCTCTTTTTACACTTAACGAATTTCGAAATAAAACATATCACCTTTTCATTTTGGGGAAGCTCAGTTTTTGCTTTACTTGAAAAATAAGTTTTTTATGAAATTAAGCATACTCATACCCGTTTATAATGGTGCAGACTCCATACAAAAATTAGTCGAAAAAATCGAATCAGAATTAAGTGAGGTAAATTATGAAATTGTCATGGTAAATGATGGCAGCAAAGACAGTAGTGAGCAAACATGCTCTACCCTAGCTGATTCAAGCGAAAAACTGAAGTTTATTTCATTAAGAAAAAATTTTGGTGAGCACAATACAGTAATGTGTGGTCTTAACTTCATAAAAGGAGAATATGTTGTCATTATTGATGATGACTTTCAGAATCCACCTTCAGAAATAAAGAAACTCCTAAATGAAATTGAAAGAGGTTATGACGTAGTTTATTCTAGATTTGAAAAGAAAAACCATAAAGTATGGCGTAATATTGGCAGTAAACTAACCAATATGGTTGCGACGAAACTTTTAAAAAAACCCAAGGATCTATATCTATCAAGTTTCAAAATTTTACGAAAAGAATTGGTTCAGTCAATAATTCAATACAAGGGCCCTTCCCCATACATTGATGGTTTAATATGGAGATCGACTAATAATTACAGTGTAGTAGAAGTAATTCATAACAAAAGACAAAGTGGAACTTCGAATTATACACTAAAAAAACTGGTTAGCCTCTATCTTAATATGTTTATAAACTTTTCAGTTCAACCATTAAGAATATTTACTTTAGCTGGCATGATTTTCTTTTTCATAAGTATTGCTTTTTCAATAGTAATAATATTCGAAAGAATCTTAATGAGCAATATTCCATCTGGCTGGACAACTTTAAGCTTACTAACTTTGTTTTTTGGCAGCTTACAACTGTTATTCATCGGACTTATAGGAGAGTACTTAGGAAAATTGTTTATGGACGTAAATAAGTCACCACAATACGTCATCAAATTCAAGAAACTTTAAATTAAAACTTCCCTGAAAGGAAATAGTTTTAGAACATATGACTAGTATAAAACAGATAAAGTGGGTTTCATTAAATAGTAACTCAGATAAAAGAGGAACACTTACGGTCCTAGATAATCAAACTTTGGATAGTTTCACTATTCAAAGGATGTTCTATATGCACGATATAAAAATGGATCGAGGCGGTCATTCGCACATAGAGACAGATCAGTTCATAATCGGCATACATGGCTCATTCAAGGGAATCTTTAAAACACCGACTAATACTATGGAAGTAACTTTTAATGATCCTACCAAAGCTTTACATGTGCCTAGAATGATCTTTACTGAGTTTGAAAACTTTACACCTGATAGCGTCTGTCTTGTTGTCTCAAATACAATTTATGATCCTGCTAAATCATTAAGAAATTGGAAGGATTATCTAGCTTACATTCACAATAATACAACAGAATAATCTCAGACAAGAATTATGAACTTAATAGACATTCAAAAGAGTTTTTTTGAATCTGCATTAGAGCTGGATAGCCATATATTTTCAAATGAGCAATTTAATCAATGGATAGAAGAACTAAGAAAGACCAATTCTTACGAAATAAATAAAATACCATTTTCTGAATGTGACAAATGGAGTTTTGCTGATGATCGAAGTAGCTTAAGACATGAATCAGGGAAATTCTTTTCAATCGAAGGATTACTTATAGAAACAAATTTTGGATCTCTAAGCAAGTGGAGTCAGCCTATTATTAATCAACCTGAAATTGGGATTCTAGGCTTCATCACAAAAGTTATCGATGGTGTAAGGCACTTCTTAGTTCAGGCCAAAATGGAACCTGGCAATATCGATTTGGTGCAAATTTCACCAACGTTACAAGCTACTAAGAGTAATTTTACACAGGTTCACAAAGGGAAAAAGCCAGCATATCTAGAATATTTCCTAAACCATCCATCATCATCTATCATATACAATCAATTACAAATAGAGCAATGCGGCAGGTTTATCAAAAAAAGAAATAGGAATGTAATCATAGAAATAACTGATGAATTAAGCTTGGAAGATTATTTCAAATGGCTAACACTTGGCCAGATAAAAAAACTACTTCAGTCCAACAATATCATAAATATGGACTCTAGGACGGTGATTTCTTGCATCTCTTATATGGAACTCATTCAATCTAAAATGGCTCTTCCAACTATTATCTTGAATCAAGCTATCACTCCTCTAACACAAGCTTTTATAAAATCCATCCACAGTGTAGAAAATTCAATCCATAATGAATATCAAATTATAAGTTGGTTTACTGATTTAAAGATAAACTACGAACTAAAAACAACTTCAATTTCGCTCACAGATCTTGAAGATTGGGCAATCAATGAATACGAGATAAAAAATATAAAGCATGATTATTTTAAGATTAATGCCTTTAGAATAAATGGCGGAGCTAGAGAAGTGAATAGTTGGTGCCAGCCATTGATTACAGAAGAAAAGACAGGAGCTATAGGATTCCTCACTACTTACATTAATAAGGTCATGCACTTTCTTGTACAGGCGAAAATGGAGCCTGGGAGTATAGACACTATTGATATGTGCCCTACAATCTCGGTTTCAAATTTTAGTAAAGAAAACGATAATATACCTTTTGTCAGAGAACTAAGAAATGCTAATGATGATGAAATTCTAATAGACTCTATTCAATCTGAAGAAGGAGGCCGGTTCTACCATGTACAAAATAAATATATGATTATATTAAAGGAAAACTATGATCATGTAAGTATCCCTGAAAACTACATTTGGATGACACTTGGTCAAATCCTTAGCTTTATAAAACATGGCTACTTTAACATAGAAGCAAGAAGTCTAATATCTTGCATAAACCTGATCTAATTGAAAGAGATGCATATATTAGTACTTGGTTACTCGAATATTTACAAACGAAAAATAGAACCAATTCTTAGCAATAGCTCCTATATTAGCTTAATAGACTATGCATCTATTTCTAAATCTTCAGAAATAGAAAAAAAGGGTAAAGTAGGAACCATTTACAATTCCTATGATGAAGCCCTAATTAAGTCTCAGGCAACTATAGTATACATCACTACTACCAACAATTTACATGAAGCTTTAACAATCAAATCTATAAAAAACAAGAAGCATGTTTTATTGGACAAACCAACTTTATTAAGTACTCAATTTTTTAATGAACACCGTAACTTCATCTTGAATTCCAACTTATGTTTATCTGAGGTAAATGTATGGTCCTATCACAGCCAAATAGCAGTACTTAAAACTATCCTGAAAGAAAAAGAAGCTTCCTTAAAACATATAAGATCAACATTTTGTTTTCCTCCGTTTCAAGCTGCCAATTTTAGGAATTATAACAAATTTGGTGGAGGAGCAATTAATGACCTCCTCCCCTATTTTGTAAGTACTGCAAATGAATTCTTTGAGGAGACAGAGATTTACAATCATCAACTCAACGTAATAGAGAGCAACTCCGAGATTGACATTTCGATATGCACATCTATATCTTACAAGTCAGGTAAAAGCATTGTTGGATTTTATAGCTTCAATTCTCAATATACGAACCGAATAGAATTGCTAAGCGACAAGGCTAACCTCACTATAGACAGAGCTTATACAACTCCAGAAAATTTAGAAAACACTGTCTATATTAATAGCAATAATAAGAAAGAAGAACATAAAGTATCTGCGGATAATACATTTCTTAATTACTTTAGTTCTGTATTAAATGACATTCAGAGACAAAAATTTAATCATCACTTTCAAAAACTCGAAAATAATTCTCGAGTATTTAACGCATTAATAGCATGATAAAAGTTTGGAATTATTTAGATGAATATGAAGCTGAAAAAGCTGAAATACATGAAGCCATTGATGAGGTACTAAATTCAGGTTGGCTGATTCTAGGTACACATGTGAAAAGCTTTGAAGCCGAATTTGCTGGCTATCATGACACAAAGCATGGTATCGGAGTAGCGAATGCTACAGATGGCCTTTTCTTAAGCTTACGTGCATTGGGAATTGGAAAAGGAGACGAAGTTATTACTGTATCCAATACTGCAGTTCCTACAGTCTCAGCTATCGTAGCGACTGGTGCTACGCCTGTCTTTGTTGATATAGAGGAAGATTCATTCTTGATGGATGTCAATAAAATAGCAAATGTCATAACAAACAAGACCAAATGCATTTTACCTGTGCATCTTTTTGGACAATGTGTTGATATGGTCAGCGTTATGGCAATTGCTAAGAGAAACAACTTAAAAGTACTAGAAGATTGTTCTCAAAGCCACGGTGCTGAATACAAAGGCAAGAAATGTGGTGGCATAGGAGACGCTTCTGTATACTCCTTCTATCCAACTAAACCACTCGGAGGCTATGGAGATGGAGGAATCGTCTTGACTAATGATGAGGATATAAAGGCAAAATTACTCAAGCTGCGATTCTACGGAATGGAAAAAACCTATTATAGTGTAGATGCAGAAGGGTATAATTCCCGGCTAGATGAATTACATGCGGCAATACTGAGAAAAAAATTAAAACATCTTGATTCTTATATAGATAAGCGTAGATATATAGCCGAGGTCTATACGAAGGAATTGGAGTCTACCCCACTCATCACACCTAATGAACTAGAACATAACAAACATGTCTACTATGTTTATGTTTGTAGATCTCAGAAAAGGGATGCTTTGTTAGCACAATTAAAAGAAAAGGATATTCATCTGAATATTAGCTACCCTTGGCCTATACATACAATGTCTGGCTTTAAAGATTTAGGTTACAAAGAGGGCGATCTCCCAATTACAGAGAAAGCAGCCAAAGAAATTTTCTCTTTACCAATGTACCCATATCTAGCGGAGAAGGAGTATAGATTTACAATTGAGGCTCTTAAAGAATTGACTTAGATAGTTGGAAATTAATTTTCAATAAAACTAGTATCCAACCAACAATCACCTTCAGGAATAGAACCCCAAAGTTGAGAATTTCCAACTCCCGGAATTTGTTCATTCTCTGGTATTACCAATTTAATAGGAAATACATTTGTTGTTCTTAGCTTTAAGCTTTGGAGAGCTATTTCAAAAACAAATATTTTGTCTCAACAATTTATCTTTAACTCTTTGGGTAAATAACACTAGTTTTGCTCATTATATGATTTAGCTAACCTTCGGGAAAACAATTCGGCACCCTTATCATTGAGATGCCCTCTATCTGCTCGAAATTCAGAAGAATAAAACTCAGGGAAGGATTTACTATTTCCCATATAGATATAGCTATAATTTTTAAATTCTTCTTGAAAATCGTAATTCGGCATTAATAGAAAGGTACATCTGACTTTATGTTCATTACACATCTTATTTATTTCAGCTATGTATTCCATGTACAAGTCGACATTGATCACCTTCCGTAAAAACGTAGTTCGATTAGTTGTTATTTGACTTTGCAAATTTATTTCTAATTTTTCCCACCATTCATCTAGCTGTCTTACTCTATCCTGATTTCTTTTATACTCAGTATTAGAATTCATTAGATTATCATAACCAAGATTTAAACTCAAATCATCATTCTCCAAATAGTAGTTCTTTAATCTGAAGGGAAAACTAATACGTTCGAATAAACTGCCGATTTGAAGTTTATTATACAAGAATGATTTCCATAACTTATTTAAATCATTTACATCTGTAAAGTAATTCCTCGCCAGCTGATACCTCTTGAAGTCCAAAAAGTAATTGGTCTCGATTGTGCCCATATTAATATCTGCGATTGGCCTAGGGAACTGTATTAAAAAAATAACATTATTAATATCAATGTCCTTTTTAAGCAGATTCTCTAAGAAATAGTAGGACTCAAAAAAATACATCGACCCTAGTCCCAAATTGAAAGTTGAAGTATTCTCTGTAGTAAGTTCATCAAACACAGTAGGTTTTATATGATTGTGCACTAAGCTAGAGCCTACCACTATCGTATTATATTCATTCCTATGCTCCAGGAAATATTCAGTCTTATGAGCCAATCTTATTTTTCCCCATCCTAAAGGCAAAAAGACATTAATAGCTAGTATCACAATGGTGATACAGATAGCAAATAACAAGGACTTTAGAATGAACTCTTTCATTAGTTCCGAAAGTGAATATTACTGATCTGAAAGATAAGTTTCAAATACAAAAATAGAAGAAAGCTATAAAAATAACGGTGTAAATTTGTAAACTAGTCAAAAAAAGTTGATAGATTTCAATTCGAAGTAAAAAGTAGGAGAATACTGTATATTAGGATCACAGTACTAAATCAGTTTTCCATTTAAATAATAGACCACAACAGAAAATCAATTAACTTGCAAAGTTGTAAATTCCAAGATATACCGCTAAATAACCAAGTTGATATTAGAAATATCATTCATTAATCCTAACATTAGATTACCCTCAATTCTTAAGAAGTTAATCTCACCTTATCCGATTACTATAATTTACTCATTACCATAACTCTTGAAGGTGCAAAATTCGAATATCCAAAAGTTTGGCAAAACCACACTATCAGACAACAAGTTCAGTAAACACAGATTAGTAACGCAAACTTCGATTGTAACAGTTTTAGCAGGCATTACAGCATTATTTGAGACTTATCTATCATTTTCGCATGGCATCTTATCTCGACCAATGATTTATGACGGTATAGCTTATTGTAAAAAAGGAAAAATGCTAGCCAGTACTTTTCAAGATGAAGGATTTCTAGCCCTAATTACAAAGAGTTATTCATTAAGAGAACCACTTTGGGATTTTTTCCTCTCTCTCGGATTTATATTATTTAATAGTTACGAAGACTGGGCTGCATATACAAGTAGGTTTTTCCCTATACTAATATTGTTACTTGCAGTCAATAAAATATGCGTATCTAGAAAATTCAAGTTTTCAATCTTTCTCTTTGCCGTAATTATAACTGCATTTCTGCCAATTATATTTCCATCTATTAGAGCGGTATTTCCAAGCAAGATTTATCCTAATATGTATGTGTTGGCAGATCTTCGACCCGACTTCCTGTGGGCTACCATTTTAGTATATCTAGTAGTATATGTTGTAGAACAAAGAAAGAGAACTGATGGTATCTTCTTTGTTTCCATTGGCTTAATTACAGGCCTCGGTTGTATGGCGAAAGGTATGACCTCACTCTTAATGATTTCTACAGCTGGAATTCTATTGATTTATTATATAATAACGAACAGAGAGCAAAGCATTATGCTTTTCGGAAAGGCTATTTTTTTAAGTTTGATAAGCTTTATTTCTATCATAGTACCTTGGAAAATACAAGGTGGTTTTGATAGTAATGCAGCTAGATTTGTGAATGCCAGGAACAGTACTCAAGTTCTATGGGATAATCTATCCTTTGCTGAGAGATTTTCTAAATATGTAAAAGTTACAGAATGGCATTTAGGCTTTTACGAATGTGCAGTTATTTTGCTTGTACTGCTACTTTCAGCAATACTGACTTTGAGAAAAAGAAAGATACAGCCTCACTCTTTAATATATGCAGTTATAATGACTCATATATTAGTTATTCTATCTACTGCAAATTCAAATTTACTTGTTACGCTACCTGTTAGTTTGCTGTTCTTCTTGATTGGCATAATTCACCTTTCATCGATTGGTGAGCACTTTATCAAGAACAGTTATTTCATTTACCTAAGCATCATAGTTTTTATACTTTTTTGGTTTTATAGCTCTATTTATGCTAACTACGAAATGAGAACGGAACTAAATAATATTTACTTCGAAAAAGGGTATTTAAAAAATGAAAAAGATAGTTATTTAGACATGTTAGTAGATGTGGAATCACTGATGGCACCTGATGACAGCATTCTTAACAACTATCAAATTTATGGGGGAATCATGGGGATGAATTATTATACTGGCAAAGAACATAAATTCACTTGGATGAACATTTCTCAATCAGTTGAAAAATTCATGAATTCTATAAATGATACAGAATTCCTCTTATTGGATGATAGCAGTTCATTAGCTATATATGGTGGAAAACGGAAAGTATTCTTTGGGGAATTATATGATCATCTAGATGGTAACAATCGATTCGAAAAGATCAGAACCTATAGAGTTAATAAATTTTCATTAAGATATTCTCTGTCAAATGAAATGAATGTGAATCAGAGATCTATTAGTCTATATCGCAACAATGCTAATTGAGATGTAAAATCAAAATTATAAGATAGTTTCACCTAAAATCTAAACTCTCACTTAACCTTGCAGTCAATAAATATGTATTACAACTGCTCTACAATATTAGCCAACACTAATTATCTTTATTTTTAGATAATTCAAAAATCATCTTCGTTTATGATATTGAATAAACTCACAAATAATTTGAAGCTCATAGAAGGGATCTATTACACTTTAGATACTTCGGTAATTTCCTATCCTGAAAAAGCCAACGAAGACTTTTACAGTATTGAGGAAAACAGTTTCTGGTTTAAGCATAGAAATAATTGCCTTAGCGTACTGATCAAGCATTTTTTACCTCAAAACAATATTTTCTTTGATATAGGAGGTGGGAATGGGTTTGTTGCCAAAAGAATCCAATCAGAGGGAATTTCAACAGTCCTGGTAGAACCAGGTGGAGAAGGTACTAAGAATGCATTAAAAAGAAACATAAAACATATAGTCTGTAGCTCGCTGAATAATGTAGGGTTCAAACCCAACACATTAGATTCTGCAGGCATCTTTGATGTGCTAGAACATATAGAAGATGATAATGCTTTCATAAGAGAGCTTCATCAGTATATTAGAAAAGATGGACTACTTTTTATCACGGTACCTGCTTATAATTTTTTATGGTCACAAGATGATATCTACGCAGGCCACTATAGAAGACATACAATTAAGTCCATATCACAACTATTAAAATCGCATAATTTTTCAATTGAATACAAAAGCTATTTCTTTGGCATTTTACCCCTGCCTATATTTTTCAGTAGAAGGTTACCATTTCTACTCAAATTAGACAGAAAATCAAGTGAGGTGGCTAAAATCAAAAATGATCACAAAGAAAGTACTGGTATGCTACAATCTATCCTCAGTAGAATCTGGAGGTGGGAGGTGTCAAGAATAAAAAAATTGAAACGCATTCCCTTTGGAAGTAGTGTACTAATTGTAGCACGAAAATCGATTTAAAATTGATAGACTTATCTATAGTTAGTCCAGTTTATAATAGTCAAGCTACTATAAACGAACTTGTCACTAGAATCAATGACTCTGTCACACAGATTGGATTGAGTTATGAAATCATCCTAGTCGATGATTTTAGCAGAGATAATTCTTGGCAATCTATCGAAAAAATATGCGAACAATATCCTAATTGTAAAGGAATAAAATTAAGTAGAAACTTTGGCCAGCACTATGCAATTACTGCTGGATTAGAACATGCAGATGCAGAATGGATTGTTATACTAGATTGTGATCTACAAGACAGACCAGAAGAAATTTCAAAATTATATAACAAGGCCCTTGAAGGGTATGACAAGGTATATGCGAAACGGAAAATTCGAATTGACTCTTGGTTTAAAAGAACGAGTTCGAAAATTTTCTATAAATTATTTTCTTATCTAACAAATACTAGTCAAGATCATACGATTGGCAATTTTGGAATCTACCGTAGAAAAGTAATTACAGAAATAATCAAAATGGGAGATGCTACTAGATTTTTCCCTATTATGTCTCAATGGGTTGGATTCAAAAGCGCAACTATTGAGGTAACTCATGCAGCTAGGATCACTGGGAGGTCAAATTATAATTTCTTTTCATTACTTCGCCTGGCCTTAGATAATATCGTAGCTTTTTCAGATAAATTATTGAACCTAATTGTCAGGTTAGGTTTCTTTGTATCTATAATTTCATTTATTGCTGGCTTCTACATTTTAGTAACGTATCTAGTAGGTGGTATAAGCGTGAGTGGCTTTACTAGTTTGATTATTTCTATCTGGTTTTTATCAGGATTAACAATCATGACACTTGGGCTCATTGGTCTATATATTGGAAAGATGTTTAAACAAGTAAAGCAAAGACCTGTCTATATAACTGAAAAAAAATTAAATATTGAGTAGTGTCAATTTCTTAGAATGGGATTCACATTTCTTTAAAAGAAATATAGGTAGGTCTCGGTTGATCTGTGGCTCAACTGTGGAATTGCAAGAAATCTATGACTCTATAAATATCCAAAACCTTGACCTAGTTTACTTATACTCAAAGGAAAATCTTAGCAGTGGCATAAATAACTTCTTTTCTGAGCAAATGATGTCCTATTATCCTGCCATATGTTTTGAGATAGATATCGAGGGTGAATTGAGTTTCTTGAGTCATAATGACTCAGTTCATCTCTATAAAGGCGAAAACCACGAATTGTATGAGCTTGCCTATTTAGCGGGTAATAAATCTAGATTCAGTTCGGATAGCCGATTTAGTGTTCAAGAATTTGAAGCCTTATACAGAACTTGGATAGATAATTCTAGAAACGGAATTATGGGTCACGAAATCTTGGTCTACAAGGAAGAAGAGGACATCATAGGTTTCCTAACTGTAAAAGTTAATGGTACTGAATCAGCCAAGATTGGTCTTATATCTACAAAAAAGGACCACCAAGGTAAAGGGATCGGTAGTAAATTGATGGAAAAATTATTTCATCTATTAAAATCCAAAAACATTACAAAGGTATTTGTGGATACTCAGCTAGAAAACAATCAGGCTATAAAGTTTTACAAAAACCTTGGATTTCGAATAAACAAAATTGATCATCTATTCCACCTATGGATTGAATAATTCACTGCTAATTGTTTCTAAAATCTAGTCAGGCTCAAACTATAGCAGCTAAAATTGAAAATAAATAAAGCTTTTATCTGAGATAAAATATTCCAATATTACAAGAATTAGCATAATGTAAAATGCAAATCTTAAATAGATTGATAAATTAATTTCTTCCAATCCAAAACTCAGTTTCCTGTTTTTAAACTCAATAAGGTTTAGGACAGCTAAAAAGAAAAATAAAGTAATCAAGGATTTGGGTTGAAGATCAAATTTTTCCCAAAAATCCACACTACAAGTTGAGAACGAAAACATATTCTTCAAATACAAAAATGCTGTTTTTGCAGTATCTGCTCTGAAAAACACCCAAGCAATATTGACAATGAAAAATGTACGAAAAGTTTGGAGAGCTTTTACAGCCATCAAGTCAGACTTAGGTTTCATTTTTAAAAATATTCCAGGTAAAAAGACAAGGGCATGAATTGCACCCCATATGACATAAGTCCAATTAGCACCATGCCAAAGACCACTAACCAAAAATACAATAACAATATTTCTAGATTGCAATATGGAACCTACTTTACTTCCACCTAACGGAAAATATAAATAATCTCTGAACCAAGTAGAGAGTGAGATGTGCCATTTTCGCCAAAACTCCGCTATAGATCTAGAAAAATATGGTGCGGAAAAATTCTGCATCAAATTAAAACCAAGAAGTTTTGCTGTGCCTATAGCTATATCAGAATATCCTGAAAAGTCGCAATAAATTTGAAAAGAAAACAGCAGCGTCCCTAAAAGTAAAATAGGCCAACCCAAATCTGTGTAGTTTTCAAAAATTATATCCACGTAAATACTACAAGAATCTGCTATTGCTACTTTTTTAAAGAGCCCCCACAAAACCTGTCTCAAGCCCATACTAGCCTTATTTCTATCAAACTTACGTGAGAACAAAAATTGAGGCAGCAAATTCGATGCGCGCTCTATTGGTCCAGCAACTAGCTGAGGAAAAAAAGATACGAATGCAAAAAATGCTAGAATATTCTTTGAAGGCTTTATTTTATCATTATAGATATCTAAACTATAACTTAAGGTTTGAAATGTATAAAAACTTATTCCTACTGGTAATATGATAGAAATTGATTGATGCACTAATTCATAGCCTAGGTTCTCTACTAGTGCTTCAAATTCTGAGATAAAAAAATTGTAATACTTGAATACAAATAAAAGTCCAAGATTAAAGATCAGACTAACTGATAGAAAGAATCTTTTTTTAAGGCTCGTAGAACTTTTATAGATTGCTAGACCAACAGAGTAATCTACTAAGGAACTGAGGAAAATTAAAATCAGAAATCTTTGATCCCAACATCCATAAAAATAATAGCTTCCTGCAAGTATTATTAAGTTCTGAAGTCCAAGTTTTCGTTGGAATATCCAGTATATAAAAAAGAAAAGAGGAAGAAAGAAAAAGTATTCAATTGAATTAAATAGCATTATGCAACTGCGGAATTAAAAGTTTGATAGAAGTCTTTTATTGATGCACAAATATCATCTACATTCTCTATTTCAAGTTCATAAAATAAAGGCAGCCTTAAAAGACAATGAGAATACCTGTCTGAATGTTCTAAATCATAAACTGCATTTGTCTTTGTAAAGAATGCACTTTTTTGTAGAGATTGGTAATGAAAAACACTATGGATTTTATTCTTCTTAAGATGGGAGATTAGCTCAGTCCTTTCATCTTGAGAATTACATACTAAGAAATACATATGAGCATTATTGGTCGCATAGGATGGTAATGAAGGCGTCCTGAAATTATACAACTTGGCTAGTTGTGGCAAATGCAGATTGTATTGATTCCACAAAGACAATCTTTTCTTCTGGATTGAAGACATCGATTCCAGCTGTGCAAATAAAAAAGCAGCAATAATTTCTGATGGTAAAAACGAAGAGCCTTTATCTACCCAGCCATACTTATCAACTTCTCCTCTAAAAAAAGCTGATCTGTTAGTACCTTTCTCCCATATTATTTCTGCTCTTTGTGCTAATTTGGGATTATTGACCACTAGCATTCCACCTTCACCACTAATAATGTTCTTAGTTTCATGAAATGAAAATGCTGATAAATCACCAATACCCCCTAAGGGTCTTTCGTTAAAAAAAGAATCTATGGCCTGTGCGGCGTCTTCAATTACTGGAACATTGTGCAGTGTCGACAACTCCATAATCTTAGTCATATCGCAGGATACTCCAGCATAGTGTACTACTACAATCGCTTTGGTATTTGTGTTAATCAAGCTACTAATTTTGTTGGCATCCATATTAGGATTATCAGGGTAGCTGTCACAAAATCTGATTTTAGCCCCTCTGAGAACAAAGGCATTCGCAGTAGATACGAAAGTGAATGCTGGCATAATCACTTCATCTCCTTCCTTAATGTCGAGCAGTAATGCAGCCATCTCAAGAGCATCAGTACATGAAGTCGTTAGAAGGCATTTTTCAAAATTATATTTATTTTGAAAGAAGGAATGACACAGTTTAGTATACTTTCCGTTACCAGCAATATGACCCTGACTGTATACAGCCTGAAATATGTAATGGATTTCTTTACCTGATAAATAAGGCTTATTAAATGGTATCATAATATCATATTAAAGTGATTCCATCTGAGCTAAAACAACTTTTTAATTTATCTCAGCTAGAGATTCTGATCAGAGAAAACAAGAATAATGTACTCCTCAAAGTTAATATTTGACTAGCTTAGTATGGGATAATAGTCCCATATTATTATAACTATAAAAAAAAGGTTAAGTATCAATGACACTTAACCTTTTTTAGAAAATATACTTTGAAGTTAGAACTTCTATGGTTTGTTTATATATCAGAATTTCTCAGATAGGAAATACTACTTAGAAATTATCAATTTTTTTGATACTATCCTAGTATCATTTGAGTTTAATGAGTATATGTAATTACCCGACTCAAGTTGGTCTAAATCCAATTCTAATTCATCTTCATTAGACGATAGAGGTAATTCAAATAGCTGGTTTCCAATAATATCGGTAATCACAAAACTGACATTGCTAAGTGTTGAGTCAAATTCATAAGGGATTCTTGTAGCACTATTTGTAGGATTAGGATAGTTTTGACCTAGGAATACTTTGTTTTTTGGAGCCAAAGGTATTCCTTTTTGATCTAATCTACTTTCGATTTGTTCTAATTTATTCTCTAATTTCTGATACGCATCATATAACGCATCATACTCTTCAAATACGGTATTAAATAAATCTTCGGAATCATTTGAATTGTTGTCGTCTTCTTGAAATGTTTGACTACCAGATGTAATTGGAGCTACAATTGGAACACTACAATCTGTATAAACTTCACATTCAGCAATCTCTAAAGTATTTCTATAGTTTAGTTGAACTCGTATATAGCGAGCATTACCAAGACCGCTATTTATAAGATGAATGTCTGAAACAGTAGAGATATAAGTGTTTGATACATTAGAATCATTTAACAAAGAACTTATTGTAGCTCCTGCAGAATATGGGCTATTAGAAAGAAATACATAAAAGTTTTTGAGTTTAGGTGGATTATGGGCAACACTATATAGTTTTATAGAATCAATGTTTTCAGATTGTCCTAAATCTACTTGCCACCATGGATAAAATGCATTTGTGGTGGCAGTTGTACTACCGCTAGTCCAAACTGGATCAGTATTTCCATCAATCGCATTTGAGGCAACTAGACCACCCCAAGTATTAATTTGTGTTGCTGTTCCATTCAATGCCACATTACATGCTGATCCACCTCCACCTCCAGAACCTCCACCACAACCAGATCCACCAATATCCACCCACGATGTACCGTCATAGCCCTGAAAGCAATCACCTTCAAACCTTATAGTTCCAGGATTAGTAGTCGTAGTGCTGCCTATTTTGAGTGCTCCATCAACCTCTAGCTTTTCTACAGGATTCGCTGTTCCGATACCCACATGTCCTGATGCAACAACTTTTAGACCGACCGCCTGAGCGCTTACGCAAATAGCGTAGGCGAGAATAACCATAGTTAATATACTATTTTTCATTATACTGTTTTGTCTTAGGGAATGAATTCCAAAAATACTACTAATAGATTCTTTTGAATAAGGGTTACCCCCCACTTTTATGTAAGCTATCTTCATTTCGATAAGAAATTTGGGGTATTATGACTTCAAATTTGCACATAGCGTACCAAAAGGGCTTTGGTATTATAGTTAACAATAATGTGAGCGAAAATAATTCATATTAATTATTTCATATATGTATATTCAATAAAAGTGTTCCTTTGCTTCATATTTAATAAAATCAAACCAAAATGAAGCTTACCATCATAGGCACTGGCTATGTAGGACTAGTTACTGGTACTTGCTTTGCAGAAACTGGTAATATTGTAACCTGCATAGATATTGATCAGCATAAGGTCTTAAATATGCAGAAAGGACAAATTCCAATCTATGAACCTGGTCTGGAAGTCCTATTCGAACGGAATATAAAGCAAGATCGTCTTTCTTTCACCACCGACCTAGCTTCTGGTGTCAAAGATGCAGAAATCATCTTCTTAGCCCTTCCCACTCCTCCAGGGGAAGACGGATCCGCTGACCTTTCCTATATCACAGGTGTAGCAAAAGAACTAAGCCACCTTATCACTGACTATAAAGTCATAGTCGATAAAAGCACTGTTCCAGTAGGAACAGCCGGAAAAGTAAAGCAGACTCTTGCAGAAAATTTGGATACAGCCTTATTTGATGTCGTTTCCAATCCTGAATTCCTAAGAGAAGGTGTGGCTGTACAAGACTTCATGAAACCAGAACGCGTAGTCATAGGCACCAGCTCTGAGAAAGCAGAAAAACTGATGAGACGACTATATGAACCCTTCGTAAGGCAAGGCAATCCAATAATATTCATGGATGAGCGCTCGGCAGAGCTGACGAAATATGCAGCCAACTCGTTTCTAGCCACCAAGATTTCATTTATGAATGAAATAGCCAATTTGTGTGAAAAAGTAGGTGCAGATGTCGATATGGTAAGAAAGGGTATTGGTTCTGATACCCGTATAGGTAAGAGATTCTTGTTTCCAGGCGTAGGATATGGAGGCTCTTGCTTTCCCAAGGATGTCCAAGCTTTGAGTAAAACTTCTGACGAAAATGGCTATGATTTCAAGATTCTCAAATCTGTAATGGAAGTGAACAGCCGACAAAAGCTTAAAATAGCAGAGGCCGTAATAGAGCATTTTCATAAAGATTCTAACAAGACAATTGCACTTTGGGGTTTAGCATTCAAACCCAATACTGACGACATTAGAGAAGCCCCATCTATTTATACCATTGATGCTTTACTAAAATCCGGATTCAAAATAAGAGCCTACGACCCTGAAGCCATGCCAAATGTAAAACAGATTTATAAGGACAGAATACAACTGGTCAATGACCCTTACGAAGCTCTAGAAGGGGCTGATGCGCTAGCTATCATGACTGAATGGAATGTATTCAGAACTCCAGTATTCGATAAAATGAATGATTTAATGAATGAAAAACTGATTTTTGATGGCCGAAATCTTTATGATACCAAAATCATGGAAGAGCTAGGCTACTCTTACTTTAGCATCGGCAGAAACAAAATAATTAGCAACTCATAGCTTTGAAAAAAAGAATACTGATAACTGGTGCAGCTGGCTTTCTAGGGTCGCATCTCTGTGACAAATTCATAGGAGAAGAATACACGGTCATAGGAATGGATAATCTCCTTACTGGCAATATGGAAAACATCGCCCACCTGATGCCTCTGAAAAATTTCAGCTTCCATCATCATGATGTGACCACCTTTGTCCATATACCAGATAATCTAGACTACATTCTCCATTTCGCCTCGCCCGCCTCCCCCATCGACTATCTCAAAATGCCCATCCAAACCCTCAAAGTAGGGTCTCTAGGCACACATAACCTACTGGGCTTGGCCAAAGAGAAGAAGGCTAGAATGCTAATTGCCTCTACCTCAGAAGTATATGGCGACCCCCTAGTGCATCCCCAACCTGAAGAATACTGGGGTAATGTCAATCCAGTAGGACCAAGAGGCGTCTATGACGAAGCTAAGAGATTCCAAGAAGCAATTACGATGGCTTATCATACTTATCATGGCTTAGAAACCAGAATAGTGCGAATATTCAATACCTATGGACCTAGAATGAGGGTCAATGACGGCAGGGCTCTACCTGCTTTCTTTTCACAAGCGATCAAAGGGGAAGACATCACCGTATTCGGAGATGGCAGTCAGACCCGATCTTTCTGTTATGTCAGCGATCTGATAGAGGGGATATATCGGTTATTGTTGAGCGACCATCATCTCCCAGTCAACATAGGCAACCCTAACGAAATCAGCATCAAAGAAACTGCTGAGGAAGTAATAAAATTAACTGGAACCAACTCTAAACTCACTTTCCTGGATTTGCCCAAAGACGATCCTAAAGTCAGACAACCTGACATTTCCAAAGCAAAAGAAATCTTGGGTTGGGAACCGAAAGTAGATCGGATTGAAGGCTTTCAACTTACCTATGATTACTTCAAGACAGTCGTTTCTTAATGTTTTAGGCTCTAGCTCTTCTGTATAACTTTATCTCAGCCCTTTGGTTTTTCTTTCTCAAAACAGGCGTGGAGTTTGGTGAAATCTGGTAGCGTTTTCCCAGGCCTTTTGATGTTATTTTTGTACAAATCACCCCTAGACCCAATAGATAATTTTCTATGACTTTAGCTCTTTTCAATGATAATTCATCACAAAATTTATCATCTGGCAAACCATTACTATGACCTTCTATGACCAAATGGTACTCCCTCCCTATTTCCAAGTGTCGATGAAAATACTCAAGATCGATTCTCTGCTTGGCATTTAGTTGGAATATATCATCATCAAAATACAAGGTATCAGATCTTAGAAGATCACTGACTGCTGTATCGAAACCAAGATTCAATGGCCTCTTCTTACTTAACGACTCTATTTCTTCTGAGGATAAAGCACGGCTGTATATCATCAACTCATCCATAACTCCTGCAAAGTGATTTTGAAATTCTAAACCACCTCTCTTACCCAGCCTGAGCGGCGCTTTATTCTGACTACTGCAGAAAACATTGGTACCTTTTCTCTTTTTCAATTGGCCATCTACGTATAAATAAAATCTTCCTCGCTCCACATTAAGCACTACATGATGGAACTTCCCTATATCAGGTGTTCTGGTTACAATGGTTGTAGCATCCCTGCAGCCATAGGTATACCCACCAAACTGAGCAGCAATTAACTGTCTATGCTTAGCCTTATCATTGGTTACCCTAAATGTGAACGGATATCCTGAATTAAGATGTTTCATTGAATTATCATCCGTTACCCATTTACTGATAATATCATTGTCAATAGTATCTCTATCCATTTGCTTTTCATCCTCCTTATACCAAAAGGAAATAGCAAAATCATCTTCTTGACCAAAATTGAATAACTCAGAATGCGGTATTTCAATATAATCGTCAATACCATCAAATCGCATCGCTGTCATAGATCTCCCATTAATACCTCGTGTCCCCTCAGCACCATAAACAGTTCCATTCAAACAGTTGTCACTCAAATCTTTTGAATTTCCATCTAGAGGGTAATATGCAACGAGCTGATCAGTCAGGACAGCTTGAGCAAATAACCCTTCAGCTGTAGCGAGAAATAAATAGAGTAACAGAAATCTTAACATTATGGATGAATTTGAATAGTACAGCGGGTAGCGAAATAATCACGCAGCAAAGTTATATTTGCACCTCCATTTATATAGTTAAATAAACACTAAATGAACATACTCATCACTGGAGGTGCCGGATTCATCGGCTCACATGTGGTCAGGTTATTTGTGAAT
>Ga0209187_1000637_pt1 | contig 54791 bp, 32 predicted proteins | sample BantaG_FD_187430 | JGI IMG/M metagenome (GOLD analysis project Ga0209187, IMG submission 187430) | Marine algal microbial communities from Bantry Bay, Ireland - BantryBay_4 metaG (SPAdes) (version 2) | ecosystem: Host-associated > Algae > Red algae > Unclassified | place: Bantry Bay, Ireland...
GTAACGCGGATGCAGAGGAAAGCGGAGCATTTGCTTTCCGAGATCGGTGATGCATTGCTCGGGCCCCTCGGTCGCGCCCAAGAGCAGGAGCAAGTCTTTAGCTGCGGTCAACGCCTTTGGGTCCGGGGCTTCGAACCAGGGGAACCCATCTACATCGTTCACCCCATCGGCTTTGAGCGAAAGAATCACCTCGGCTAGATCCACCCGGCGAATTTCGGGAACTTCATCTTGGGCTCGATGCGCGTGCGTCTTCTCACTCCAGCATCGAATACAAACGCCAGGAGAGGTACGCCCCGCTCGCCCACTCCGCTGATCCGCGGAGGCCTTGCTGATTTTCTGCGTGCTTAGGGTGTTAACGCCTCGATACGGATCAAAGCGCGCGATCTTGGCCAAGCCGCTGTCGATGACGATGCGAACCCCATCGATGGTGAGGGAGGTTTCGGCAACGTTGGTGGATACGACCACCTTTCGTGTCGCCGATTTACCGACCGCACGATCTTGCTGCTCGTTCGACATCTCACCATGCAATGCCATGACATCGAAACCTTTGCTCGACTTGCAGCGCTTGATGGCATCCACGGTGCGCTGAATCTCATAGGCTCCGGGCATGAAGACGAGGACATCCCCCTCTGCGCCCTGCTGCATGAGCCGGTCAAAAGCGGTGGCGGCTTTATCCCAGGCCGCGATGGTATCTTTCGCTTTTGCTGGAGGGAGGTAATGGATGTCAACGGGATAGGTTCGTCCCTTGCTGGTGAATAAGGAAGCAGGTTCAAGATAGTCGCATACGGGCCCCGTCGCCAAGGTCGCCGACATGACTAAGAGCAAGAGATCTTGCCGGCTGTCTTCCTGCAGGCGCTTGAGCCGCGCGAGAGAAACATCGGTAAATAAATTCCGTTCGTGAAACTCATCAAACAGAACCGCAGAAATTCCTTCGAGGTTTGGGTTCCGCAAGAGAAGCCGAAGTAAGATTCCCTCCGTAACAAACTTGATCCGCGTCTTCGGGCCCGAACGGTCTTCGAAACGCACTTGATAGCCAACCTCGTCGCCGAGCTTGCAGGACATCTCCTGCGCTACTCGTCTTGCCAGCATGCGAGCCGCAAGACGACGTGGCTGCAAAACAAGAATCATCCCTTTCCAAAAGTCAGGATGGTCCGCGAGCATCTGTGGCACTTGGGTGGACTTCCCCGATCCAGTGGGGGCCTGCAACACAACGCGGCGCTCCCCTTCTGCTAAGGCATCTAAAAGCTCGGATTGGAGTTCATAAATCGGCAGGCTCATGAAGACACCTCAAGGGCTTGTTGAAAGGTAGCCGGCATACGGGCAATGCGTTGCTGGTGATAGTCGAAAAACGCAAGCGTCGTCGTAGCCGTCGCCACAGTGGTTTCGCCTTGATTCGTTTCGGTTCGCTTGACCGTGTAGAGGAGATCAAAGCGCGCCTTGCTAATGGGTTGCGGACGAAGCTCAATGGACAAGCGATCCCCCAAGAAGCCCTGCGCCCGATAGGACACCTGTAACTCACTCAATATAAGGCTGATCCCATCCCCAACATCCAATTCAGAACACCCCATGGAAGCTAACCACTGGAGCCGAGCCTCGTGAAGAAACCCAACTAACCGATCATTTCCAAGGTGGTTTCCGTAATTGAGATCGCCAACTCGGACAGAAAGTACGCATTTAAAAGGAATTTGCATGTCTGGTGGAGCCTAGCAGATTTACCAGATGGTCATCAGGTAAAAATTGCAAATGGTTAGCCTCTTGCAAAAGGAGTAAAAGGTGATACCTAGCTGAATGAAGTTTAACATGCGTAAACAACGACTGATGCAGTTTACATCATCAGGAAGCATGTGAGGCTCAAACGATAAAAAACGGAACCGGGTTGAATCAACAACATCAACATATTCATATTCTTTGCTTAGAGGATAGCCCTGAGCGCCTTGAAGAAATTCAAGCTCTGCTGCAAAAGCTAGAAGGCAGCATCATTCGCATGACGAATGTAAAAGACGAAGCTGGCTTTACTGTTGCTTTAAATTCCGATGCACCTGACCTCATTTTAGCGGAACACGACTTACCGAACTTATCCGGCTCAAGAGCTCTGGAACTGGCTCGGCAAAGCGACCCACATATCCCCTTCATCTTCGTCTGCGAAGCACCGATGGATGAAACACTTGCGATGCACTGCATTCGTCATGAAGTGGAAGATTACGTAACCAAAGATCACATGGCTCGGCTTCCAGCCGCGGTAAACCATGTCATGGTCAACGACCGCATGAAGCGGGATAAACGGAGTACGGAAGAAACCCTTCACCGCCGTGAAGCTATTTTATCTGGGGTCTGCCAGACCGCAAGCGACCTACTCATGGCCAACCATTGGGAAGATGTCATCGGAAGGACCATCGCAGATTTAGGCATGGCCAGCTCCGCGCGGAACTTAACGATTTTCCGAAACGAGAATCACCCCACCGCAGGACCCATCGCTGTGCCCACCGCGAACTGGCATCACCCGAGCATTCGTACCCGCGATATTTTTTCATTCAATTTCAGCTACGGACAGCTCGAAGAAGAATTAAAAATCCTTTCCGAAGGGAAGTCGGTTGTGCTGGAATCAACTCGACTACCCAATGTGACAGAGGATTTACATCGCCTGAACATTCATCGAATGGTCCTCATCCCCGTGATTACCAATAAGCGTTTATGGGGATGCTTCGCACTCGCGCCACTCACCCCAGAATCCATGTGGAAAGAAGAAGAGCTTCCGGCATTAAAAGCCGCCGCAGATATTTTCTCGGCCGCAGTGGTTCGCGAGGAAACCAGCGAGGCCTTGCATTTAAGTGAAGAAAGCCTCCGACAGTCACAGAAGATGGAAGCACTCGGTGTCCTTGCCGGCGGGGTGGCACATGATTTTAACAACATGCTCACCTCGATATTGGGATATGCCCGGATGATCCATGACAAAGTTGGAGCCGATGCCGAGATCGCTCCCGACCTTGAAGAAATTATTGCTGCCGGCGACCGTGCCGCCGTCTTAGCTCGCAGATTACTCCTCTTTGGTCGTAAACACGTGACCCGCAAAGAACCGCTGAACGTGAGCGGGGTCGTCCGCTCCATCGGCCGCATGCTCGAACGCATGCTTGGAGAAGATGTTCGGCTCAAGCTCGAACCGGTCGATGACCTCGCTTCGATCAAGGCGGATAAAATGCATATCGAGCAACTCATCATGAACTTTGCCGTGAATGCTCGCGATGCCATGCCCAAGGGCGGGGAACTGCTCATTCGAACCCAAAACGCCTATCTCGACGAAGCGTTTTGCCGGAAAAACCCGACCCTCACGCCTGGACCACACGTACAACTTACCGTGACAGATTCGGGCGTCGGCATCCCCAAAAGCATGCAGGAAAAAATCTTTGAACCGTTCTACACCACTAAAGATCTCGGTAAAGGAACCGGACTCGGACTATCCACCTGTCTGAAAATTATTCAGGAATACCACGGCGAATTTGTCCTGCACAGTGAACTTGGAAAAGGCACTACGTTCCACGTTTACTTCCCAACCACGAGTTCCGAAGTGGTGCAACGTCAAGACGACCCGGTTTGGCATGAGCAGTACAAAGGCACCGAAACCATTTTGATTATTGAAGACGAAGAAGTGGTCAATCGAGTGGCGCAACGCACCTTGAAGGCAGCCGGGTACCGAGTATTCTCCGCCATGAGCGGCCCCGAAGCCTTCGAGATTGCAAAGCGCATTCATGGCAACATTGACCTCATGATTGTTGACGTGGTCATGCCTGAGATCAGCGGCCCAGAAGCAGTGCAAAAACTTCGTGAACTCGGACATAAAAGCGCCCGCATTTTATACATGTCAGGCTTCAGTGAATCAGTCATAAGCCGGCATGGAATCGACCGCAGCACAGACCGTGTCTTGATCAAGCCTTTCACTCGTACCGGCTTATCCAAAGTGGTTCGCGATGCGCTGGACGATCTGCCTCAACAGCCGTCGCTGTCCTGATTCGGCTATAATTAGCGAGCTAGTTGGATCGAATTCTGGTAGATCTCGACCATGAGTATTCTTGTTTATAAAACATCCGAAGGGATTATCGCATCCCGTGATAATCAAAACTACCTCCTACCCGACACGGACTGGGACGGTTTCATCAACCGAGATGATGTGCTCGAACAAGTGACCCAACAGCTGGATGGCCTCGAATCCATTGGAAGCGGGATTCCTGAAAAGGTTCTTGCCCCGATTGGAACCCAAGAAGTGTGGGCCGCAGGGGTTACCTATTTCAAATCGCGTGAAGCACGTATGGAAGAATCCCAAGATGCCGGCGGGGGCGATTTTTACGACCGGGTTTATTCGGCGGACCGACCTGAATTGTTTGCCAAAGCAACCGCCCATCGCGTAAGTGCACCCGGTGAATTCATTCGGATCCGCAAAGATTCAACCTGGGATGTACCCGAGCCAGAACTCACGTTATGCATGACCTCAAGCGGAAAAATTGTCGGGTACACCGCAGGGAATGATGTAAGCTCGCGGAGTATTGAAGGGGAAAATCCGCTCTACCTTCCACAGGCGAAAACCTACGACAAATGCGCCGCGCTTGGCCCAGCCATTCTTCTCTGTGATGCGTTTGACTTAAGCGCGCAGACCATCGGGCTCGCGATCGATCGCGGTGGCGAACGGATCTTTGACGAAAGCATTTCACTGTCGAGTTTGAAGCGTAGCCCCGAAGAGCTGGCCGAATTTTTATACCGCGAATCGAGTTTCCCAACCGGTAGCTTTCTCATGACCGGAACCGGGATTGTTCCGGATCATCCGTTTACTCTCACCCCGGGCGACGTAGTGCACATCAGCATAAGCGGAATCGGTGTCTTGAGTAATCCGGTTGAGTAACCGAGCAAATAAAGTGCCAGAGGCGCCCCGCCTCTGTGGAGTTGACTTTCGGCGGTTGGAAACCGCCGCTCCTTGGGCTGCGCCGCTTCCTTGGGCTGGGCCGCTTACTTCGCCTTGATGCAATACAGCTTCTTGGCGGAGCGAAGGTACATGCGACCATCCGAAATCGCTGGGGTCGCCGAAAAGTCCGAGTTATCACCCGCGATCACATTGACAGCCGCTTCCTTAAACTCATCACCGACTTTGTAAACAAAGGTACCTTTATTCCGGGTCACCGCGTAGATATGATCGCCGATTTGAATCGGTGAAGCATAAGACTTAATCCCGCTGGCCGAGAGACGTTCTTTATACACCTTCTTTCCCGTGCTTGCGTCGAGACAGACCGCCATGCCCTTTTGATCGTGCCAGTACAAACGGCCATCGTTTAGAATAGGAGTTGGAGTGCCTGGGGTTTCCTGCGAAGTCCACGCGATCTGTTTGGTGAGGTCACCCTTCCCGCCCAGGGTTAACGCCACGGCTGCGCGCTTCGGAAAGCCGCCAAAGGTGTATAAGGTTTTTCCGTCGGTTAGAACGCTTGCGGTGGTGGTGCCAGGGAAATCATGCTCAGCGAACCAACGGAGTTTTCCGGTCTCCGGATTGAGCCCCCAAATTTCACCCGAGACGCGCATGACTAAATCTGTGCGGCCATCGATTTCCAGAAAGCGCGGCAAGCTAAACACCACGGTCATTAACTTCGCTTCGGTGCGCCATTTTTCGCTACCATCGGCTTTGTTGAATGCGATGATGGCCTGACATTCATCCGAGGCATTTAGAATCACCGTATCTTTGTAAAGCACTGGACTGGTGGCCGAACCCCACTGACGATTGTTGGACTCATTGCCAACATCGGCATGCCACACTTGCTCGCCATCCATGTCGAAGGCGAAGAGCCCGGACTTTCCGAAGAAAACGAAAATATGCTGCCCATCAGATACCGGGGTGCCGCTCGCATAACCATGCTCTTGAATGTACCCTTTGAATTCATCTTCCGGCATGGTGGCTTTGAGATCTTTTTGCCAGATCTTCTTGCCCGTTGCAGCGTCGTAACAAAGCAAGTGACGCATTAGATCCTCCATCTTACCAGGCGCTTCACGATCAATGCCATATCCAGTATAGCAGGTCAGAATCAATTTGTTTCCGATGATGATCGGACTTGAGGTACCTGCGCCAGGAAGGTCGACACTCCAAGCCATGTTTTCGTCCGCGCTCCAAGTTATTGGTATGGAGGTGTCATCGCTTTTGGCTGCCCCATTGGGACCAAACAGCATCGGCCAGTCGGCGCGAACCGAACTAGCGGTGAAAAGTAGGAACAAAAGACAACGGAAGATGTTTGAAAGCATACCGAAGTTTACCGGAAAGCAATGGCCTGTGCCAGAATGAATCAGAGTGAAAAAAAGTAAAACAGATTCGTAGCATGAACGTTTAAACACCCTTTTTGACACCCTAAAATCCTAGACCCAGAGTCGCGAAGCGACGGCATAATTGGAAGGTACTTGAACAACACCATATTCAAACACCTCGCGATAAAGGTATAGGCCGCGCATTGTTTATGGAAATATAAACATACTTGCCTGGTCATCGCAGAGAGATATGCTGAGCAAAGAGTGAACCTTACAGCTACCTATGCAAGAGACCGACGCGCATCGCTCAAGCGGTGAAACCCGAATCAAACGCCTCCGTTGGATCGGACTGCTGTTATCCATCGGGTTCGGGATCTCCATGTGGCTTCCCAGTTTTAACCCTTATGATGATTCCATCATGCTTGGTTGGGAATGTGTCGCAGTTTTTATTCCACAAACCTTGGATGACATCTCCCTTAGCGTCCTAATACCCCTGCTGTGCAATGCGTTCAGTGTCGGATTTCTCGCCAGCCTCTTGGCCGGCGTTCGGCGTCTTCCACTTCTTTGGTGGCTAGCCATTCCAAGCTTACTCTACCCAGCCTCGCTCTGGTACGATTTCGAGGGAGAGGGTTTTCTGGTTGGGTTTTACATCTGGGCTGCGCTAAATGTATTGATTTGGATCGCCTACGGACGCTTGCCAAGGCTTCGGCGCCAACGCCGCCCCACTACCGATCGAACGGGCGAAGATTAAATCGTCGGCTTTCTTTCTGGCGAATCGAATCAAATGCCTTAGGGAAACAACAAACATAAAACCGATACCTACACACCATGAACCGACCTCCATTTAACGCCTGCTTTTTTGACCTCGACGGAACCCTTGTGGATTCGGAAATCATTTGGGTGCAATCGGTGCACGGAGCGCTGGAGGAACGGGACTGCAGCATCAGTGAAGCGGAAGCAGAAGACCTGGTCTACGGTCGGTCGTGGCGCGACATCTTTTCTACCATTCAAAAAAATTGGCCAGGCACCTATAAGGACATCGAAGAGATGACTCCGGTGACCGAGCGGATTTATCAGCGACTCGCGAGCGCATCCAACATTCTGATTCCGGGGTCGATGGAATGTCTTCGCGAAACCGCGAAGCACGTGCCGGTGGCGATTGTTTCTGGGTCGACGAATGATACGATCCAACGCTTTATTGATGAACATGATTTAGGCGAGGTGGTCGCGTTTCATCTGGGCTGTGAATCGTATTCGCCTGGGAAGCCCCACCCTGCCCCGTATGAGATAGCGGCCAAACAAGCTGGCGTGTCACCAGAGAATTGCCTCGTGTATGAGGATTCAACCGTCGGTGTCGCTTCGGCCAAAGCGGCGGGCATGTATTGCATCGCGATTGCTCGCCCGGACCGACCAGCGCAAGATGTAGCCGCGGCAGATGAAATCGTGGAAACCTTGCCGATGGTTTGCGGCTAGCCCGCATATTCCATCAATATTTTTCGAGCCCATAGGCTTGAAGGGTGAGATTGAGGGGTTTCGAATAGCCCATATCTGAAATTTGTGACGACAATTTATCGCAAGAAAAAAAGAGCCACGAAGTGGCGGTATTTGATCGCCCCGTACGTAAGTCCGGGGTTTATCGTGCCTTGAAATCGGTGAGTCGCAGCGCGATGGTATTCCGCTATTGGAGGAGCTGCTTACGGTCCCACTAAAACCCCTCTGAACCCCCTGCGAAACGCCTCTGAACCCCCGCTGAAACCCCTCTGAAACCCTTCAAATCTCACCCTGAAACCCCTCAATCTCACCCGTTTAACCTATTGGCTCGATGCATTTTGCTGGAATATGCGGGCTACCTACAAAGGGCGAAAAAGGTAGCTTACGGCCGAAGTGAAACGACTCGGAAGAACTGGCGGTCCTTGCTCCAATTCAAATCCGTCATGGGCAAGTTTAGTGTTCCGGAAGCCGTACCTACGCCTGCCCCATAGTGCGTCAGCTTTGCGTTATTGTTGAGCAGGCTCATGCCTTGAAGCTGGTACAAGGTACCTGGATTCACGCCTTCCAAGGTCATCTTGCCGGCTTTGCTTGAGAGACCCGAAAAATCGAACGCGCTTAACTCAACCGAGGTATTGGTCCCCTCGTCAACCAAGCGCGATGGATCGGTATGCGCGGCAAGGAAGACAGCGTAGGTCTTGCCACTCTCTTTGTAGACGCCAACTCCGAGCGCGGCTTGCTTGGAATAGAACGAGGTTTCGCCTAAAAGATGCGGGCGGTGGCCTGGGCTGAGGAGCCATTGCTTGAGGAGCATTTGCCCATCCGCAGCTGGGCCATTCAAACCGATCGACTCGATGTAGTTTTGCGTGGCGCTAGTGCCATAATTTCCGGGCAAGACATAGCCTTCATTTTGCAACAAGCGGTTTGGCCCGATTCCATCTGGATTCACATGGGCGAAATAATTACGATCGTGCAGATCTTTGGCGCGGTCGCGCGCAACGTTTACAAGCAACGGAGCTAGATACATTTCGGGGCGCTCCTGCTCCGCATGAGAAACGATGAGATTATATAACTCCACTTCTGTCTGATTCAATACGACTTGCGCAGAGCAAGGCAGCGAGAGCAGCACTATAAGAAGAAAATTAAACACGTGTCCGACCACTTTTGACTTCTGAAACATGAACTAAGGTAGCCAAAGTAAATGGCTTTTCAAATCAACTGGACCAATAGATTAAATGAGCCCCACCGAGCCAATTGAACATTTAAAACATTTTTATTTTTGCAGGCGATCAATGGCCCAAGCCGCATGCTCCCGTACTTGAGGTTCTGAATCTTGCAGTGCCATTTCAAGCGCAGGAATCAAGTCGGTGCAGCCGGAGTTTCCAGCGGCGATGGCGGCATTGCGCAAAAGACCACGCCGCTTAGGACGCATGAGTGGCGTACCGGCAAAGCGATTTAAAAACCCCTCGTCGTCGAGGCCAAGTAACTCATCCAATCGAGGGGCGGCGTGGTTGGGGTCGAGCGAGAGCCAATGTTCGTCGCGCGGACGCGCAAACTGCTTCACCCAGGGACAAACCGACTGGCATTCGTCACAGCCAAAAATCCAGCGGCCCATTTGTCGGCGTAAGGTTTCCTCGATGGGTTGGCGGCATTCAATCGTGAGATAGGAAATACATTTGCGTGAATCCACCACATAGGGCGCGGGGAAAGCGTGGGTGGGACAGAGGTCCAAGCAACGCGTGCAACTTCCGCAGGTCCCCTTCGCATCTCCGGGTTCGTCAAAATCGAGTTCGAGGTTTACTAGCATCTGCCCAAGAAAAACATAGGAGCCATATTCGGGCGTGATCAACAGCGAATTTTTCCCGATGAAGCCGAGGCCCGCGAGAGCACCAAAATCTCGTTCGAGCACGGGACCGGTATCGACGTAGGCACGGAACTGTAGCTCTTGCTTCACTTCGTCATCGAGCCAAGCGGCCAAGCGTTTGAGCCGAGGGGTCATGACTTTATGGTAGTCTCGGCCCCAGGCGTAGCGCGCGACTTTACCGCGAGTCGGGTCGTCCCAAATGTCGCTAGGAGGATCTTCCGTGTAGTAGGACTGCCCGACCACGATGAGAGAGCGGGTATCTTCGAGCACGACGCGTGGATCGGCTCGTCGCTCGGGATCGCGTTCCAGCCACGCCATGTCCGCGTGATGGCCCTGTTCCAACCACTCGAGAAAGCGATCCGCGTGGACGGCTCGGCGCGCGGGGGCAAAGCCAACCAAGTCGAATCCAAGTTCGACGCATTTTTCGCGGATGTTCTGAGTGAGTGACATGTTTGAGAGGGCTACACCAATCTAGGGAAGAGATCGAGACCGTGTCACGGAAAGATGGAACGGCGGGCAGGAGGTTCAAAGGCAGAACGCGGTTGCCTCGCTATTGCGGCATGGAATTCATTCCGTGTCTGTCGGGGCGGAATTTATTCCGCCGACCTTGCATGCCCGTCCAACCTCGTATGCTCCGTCACCGCCTTGAAAGGCGATGGCACGAACACGCCCTTGGAAGGGCATGTTAAGATATTTCTTCCGGGCTCGACAACGTGTTAGCGACTCAGAGTCGATACGCGACGGCATACCTTCGAACCACTTTACCGCGGCAATCCCCCAAAAAGGCATCCCTTGAATTTCGTCGAATGATCCAGTATGTGTCCGAACGCGCTCTAAATGGTTAGAGCAACTGGAGAATGACAATGGGTATTGAAGATATTTTGGGTGAGATTTTAAAAGGAACCACGGGTTTTGGCGCGCCGCAAGGACAGCCCCAACACATCCCGAACCAACGGGACGGGCGACCACATACGCCTCGGACCCAACCCATTCCGGCCCCACGGTTACCTAAGCCCAGTGAACCGCATGACCCGAACTGCGAAGGCGGGATCGGGCATGTCATGCGCGCCGTGGTGCAAGTCGTCGCCTTGCGCAAAGGTTTTCTCGGAGGTACCACAACCGCCTGGACCGGATCTGGAACCATCGTCCATCCTGCAGGCCTCGTGCTAACCAATTGCCATGTCGCCAACCCACGTGCCATGGGCATGTCCTCTCCACCAGCGGACCGGCTCGCGATTGCCATCAACGAACAATCCGATCAAGCCCCTGCCCTCACCTACTTTGCCCAAATCGTGGCGGAAGATCCGAAGCTGGACTTAGCCGTTCTCCGCATTGTCGCCGACGTGCAAGGCCGCCGCATCAACAATCTAAATCTTCCGGCCGTCGCGCTTGGAGATTCGGATGATCTCGATCTCGGAGATCGCCTCGCGATTTTCGGCTTCCCAGGCATTGGCGGTGAAACCATCACCTTCACCTCCGGCAACGTGTCTGGATTTGGGTCCGAGCGTGGCGTGCAAGAGCCTCGAGCTTGGGTCAAAACCGACGCGACGATTGCGGGCGGAAACTCAGGCGGTACCGCGACCAATCATCTCGGCCAGCTGGTGGGAATCCCCACCCAAGCCGCAGCGGGCTCCGGTATTAATCCAGTCGATGCACGCCCAGTAGTGGACACCAATCGCGACGGTCGAATTGACCACCGCGACACCCCGATGGCAGTAGGTGGCTTCATCAACGGGCTTCGCCCCATCAACCTGGCCTACCCACTTCTTCGAAAAGCCGGGATGGAGATTCGCGTCGACTCCCCCGGACGGGTCACCCGCGAGCCCTCGATTTTTGGTGGCAGAGACGACAGTGCAAACGAGTGGGGCTTCCCTCGCCATCGCAAGGTCGAACAACCCGAATTTTCTCACCTCGTTTTTTCAGCCGGCATCACCGACGATGGTCGCCCGATTAACCCCACCGAAATGGTCTCAGCCGATCATCACACCGTCTACGCCACCTTTGAGTTTGATGGCATGCAACACGGTATGCCCTGGAGCGTGGTCTGGCAGGCCAACGGGCAAACCATCATCGAAGCAAACGGCAGCTGGGACGACGGCGAAGAAGGCAATAAAACCGTCAAGGTGAGCAACCAGACGGGCTTGCCTCCGGGCGAATACCATTTGATCCTTGGGCTAAACGGTCGCATCGGTTTGGAAGGAAACGTGAACGTCGGCACTCCGATTGACGAGCGAGACGCGGAGATTTCTGGGGCGGTAGTTGACGCCGACACCAACCAAGGCATCGCGAACGCGGTAGTCTTGGTCCTGAAACCCGGGGTGAACACGCAGCAATTTTTGAAGTCCCGCGATGAACGGCTGATCTATGTGAATACCGAAACCGACCAGCACGGAAAATTCGTTCTCCCGAAGCAGTTGCCAAAGGGGCAAGCCTACGGGGTGATCGCGGCCGCACGGGGTTACCGCCTAGTGAACGTGGACGGGGGCTTGCGCGTGAACTCGCGAGCACCAGAACAGGTGAACGCTGGCGCGATCCCACTGCATCGCGAAGCTTAAATAAGCCTCAGAAGCCGTGGGGGGGCTGTCTCAGAACCACCGATTAACTCTAAGACATTTACCTTGAAGACAAAGCTATATGTAGTGAATCACAAGCCTGAAAGGCTTGCAGAGCGTAGCGATGGGCAACGCCCATCGAAAAATCGGTCGAGCTATTAAAGCCTGAAAGGCTTCCACAAACCATCTGTAACTTGTGCAAGTCCTTCAGACTTGACGTGTCCAGCGATTCGGACCGATGGGCGTTGCCCATCGCTACTCTGTTTTCGCCTTTCAGGCGAACGATGCGCCGCTGAATCCGAAAAACCTTCCTGGCTTGCCATTGTCGGCGGTTGGAAACCGCAGCTCCTTGGCCTTCGGAGAATCAGCTTTTTTTTTTAACACTCAACTACGTGGACTGCGAGGCCGCCTTCGGATGTCTCTTTGTATTTGGACATCATATCTTCACCGGTTTGACGCATGGTCTCGATCACAGTGTCTAGCGAGACAATTTGATCCCCATCGCCTTTCAGCGCCAAGCGCGCCGCATTGATGGCTTTTACGCTCCCCATCGCATTGCGCTCGATGCAGGGAACTTGCACCAAGCCTTTGATGGGATCGCAGGTCAGGCCTAAATTATGCTCCATGCCGATTTCGGCGGCACAAGCGGCCTGCTTAGCGCTCCCGCCTAACAGTTCGGCCAAGGCGGCGGCGGCCATTGAACATGCGACCCCAACCTCCCCTTGGCAGCCTACATCCGCTCCAGAAATCGAGGCGTTCTTTTTGTAAAGCCAAGCAATACTCCCGGCGGTGAGAAGGAAGCGATGGATGGCTTCATCCGTGCTCGCCCCGCAAAATCGTACCGCATAGAGCAAGACGGCGGGAATGATGCCGGCTGCGCCATTGGTTGGCGCAGTGACAACTCGACCACCGGCGGCATTTTCTTCATTCACCGCTAAAGCAAACAGGTTAATCCAATCCAATTCAGGCAAGGGCGCGATATCAGCTTTCGCATCCGCTTCGTCCGCTTGCATATCCGACGATGCGGTCGTTTTCACCCCATCAGAAGTCAACTGATTAAACAGAGCCGGCGCCCGGCGGCGGACATCTAAGCCACCTGGGAGGACACCTTCATTTTTGCAGCCGCGATCGACGCAGGCCTGCATTTCAGCCCAAATCGCATCCAACTGCTCACGGGTTTCAGATTCGCTTCGAAATGCGGCTTCGTTCGCCATGGCGACATCGGAAATCGAGCATTGGTTGCCCTCACAATGCTCGAGCAGTTCAGAGGCAAAGTTGAAGGGAAATGGCACCGCCACATCGGCGGTATCTTCGCGGGTTTCGCTATCCCAATCATCTTCGGAAACAACAAATCCTCCGCCAAGCGAATACACCGTCTCTTGATGCAACAACGCGCCGGCGGCATTTCTTGCTTCAAATTGCATCCCATTTGGGTGGCGCTTTTTCGGTCTGTCGTGCGAAAAATCGAGGTCATTGACCATATCGAACTCGATGGTCGACCCATGGGGTAATATCAGTTTCCGTTCTGCTTGCACCTTTTTGAGGATAGAATGGATGTCATTCACCTCCACCGTGGCGGGTTCATAGCCCATAAAACCGAGAACAATGGCCCGGTCCGTGCCGTGCCCTTTACCGGTTGAAGCGAGTGATCCATATAGCCGGCAGGATAACTTGGCTACAGGCTTGCCTGCGACTTCTTCAACAAAGCGTGCGGCGGCCACCATCGGCCCCATAGTGTGTGATGAAGAAGGACCTATACCAATTGAAAAGAAGTCGATTACGGAATGTTGCATCTGGGTTTAACGAAACGAGGGGAAGGAGAGAGCGAGGGTATTCATTTGAGCGATACCGTAGCAGAAAACCTGTGATTTTAAAATCCATCAATTCAGCATAAAATCTTTGGAGTTTCACGAAGCTTGTGAGTTCTCAAACCCTCTGCAAACAAAGGTGGAAAATCATAGGCAAACGAAGGTAGCAGGAGTCTGTCGGACGTAGGCTTTCGAGCAAAGGTTTCTCAATTTGAGACCAGACGGTTTGGACGATTCGTGAGAATAATTGAGACTATTTGATTGATTCGTCCGGATCGTATGGGCCAAAAGGGGGAATTCGCAGCCGAATCTGCAAAGTCCGACAGGCTATTAGGAGTCTGTCGGGCTTAGGCTTTAAAGCGAGGGTTTCTCAGTTTGAGACCAGACGGTTTGGACGATTCCTGAGAATAGTTGAGACTATTTGATCGATTCGTCCGGATCGTATGGGCCAAAGTGAGGAATTCGCAGCCGAATCTGCTAAGTCCGACAGGCGCCTAGGTTAAAATGTTAAACAACATTTTAATTGAACGGCACAATTTAAAGCGAGCAACCCTATGAACGTCAAACAAAGCATTTTCCAATACCCATTCGATCCGGCGACTTTAGCCGCAGAGTCAAACCCCACGGCTGACCTCGTCCTCGCATTCGGATGCGTGGAAGCGATCGAGGATCCAACCATTCTCGAAAACCTGAAAACAAGTTTTCCCAAAGCGATTATCGCCGGATGCTCAGGCGCCTCGCAAATTCAAAACTCAGAAATTTACGAAGACCGACTCTGCCTAACTGCGATGCAGTTTGACAGTACGACAATTCGTTCGATCCGTAAAAATGTGGCTGAAGCGGGGACCCAGCGTGAGATTGGTACACGTCTTGGCGAAGAGCTAAACGCCGACGATTTAGTCTACGTCATGATTCTTGTCGACGGCCTCACCCCCGATTGCGACGAAATCATTTTCGGTCTACGCAATGAAATTGGGGATCAATGCGCCATCAGTGGTGGTCGCGCGGCTGATAACTGGCAGTTCCAACAAACTTTGGTTTTAGACCGAGACGGGGCGCATAAAAACAGCTTGCTGGCCATCGGCTTTTACGGAAGCAACTTCAAGGCATCGACCGCCGCCGTCAGTGGCTGGACGGATCATGGCGGGGTGGCGAAGATCACAAAATGCGACAACAATCGCCTGCTCAAACTTGATAACCAACCCGCGCTCGAAATTTATCAAAAGCACTTAGGCCCAGAGGCGGAAAACCTTCCTAAGTCGGGCCTCCATTTCCCCATTCAACTCATGCACGGTGACAAACCGGGCTTGATCCGTACCCCAGTTAGCATCGATGAGGAGGTCGGAAGCTTTGACGTATCCGGCATGGTGCATGAGGGCGACATTCGCATGCTCGTTTTCACCAGCGCCCAAGACCTTATTGACGGCGCAGTCAAAGCGGCTGAAAAATGTCCAGCCGATAGCACAAACGGTGGAGACAGCCTTGCGCTTCTCATTAGTTGCGCTGCACGGCGCGAAGCCATGGGACCTGCGACCGAACTCGAAATTGAGGCGATTTATGAAGCCTACGGAGAAAAAATTGCTTGCTCCGGATTTTACGCCTACGGCGAAATTTGCGACTTCGACGTCACCGGCCAATGCGAGCTCCATAACCAAACGATGACCGTTACGATGTTGTCTGAAGGCTAAGCTGTCAGACTCCAATGGCACTAAGTTGAGTCGATTTTCATGAAAAAGGAGTTCGCTCTGCCCTGAAACGAAAGCCGGAGGCTTGAAGGCAATTAGCCGGTCGGTGACCGAAGGGAACCACCGGAAACAATTGGAAAATAGCTCTCGAGCGCTGGAAGCGCGATCGGAGAACAACCTACATGCTGTGCTCTCGCTTCAAGAAGGCAGAACAACGATTGCCGACTCGGGCTTGGAGTAGTGACCGCAAATCATACGGAATTAAGTCAGGGGCTAGTATCTGCGCCTCGTTTAGAGCCGGCTGTGCTAGACTATGGAGTATGGCTCGTTGCTAGGTTTCATCTCACAGGTCACGTGGTTCCACTCCGCTACACCCCGCGCTACTTTCTGCCATCCCTGCCGGGACTTTTTCCACACCATTAGAACTGAGAAAATTACGAAGACCATGGCTTAACTAAGTGCCATTGCGCTCAGCAGGCTGACGGTTTTTAACGAGCCACATGCAGCGCTGGCTTGTAAATTAAATTTCGTTTCAACTTAGCCCAGCTTGGCTCCGCTTTGGGTTGCGTGCTCGCATTCGCTACCTGAAACGCTTCCAGTTTCGCGGCAAACCCATCCCCTTGCGCCGCGATCAACGCATCAAACCGTTGCATCGCGAAGGCATAGAGTTCGATGTCGGCGGCATTAACCGCTTCGACCCGTGCCAACAAATCAGCTTGCTCCAGTAAAGAAGGACCCGGTGGTTTCGTGGCAATATTTTTCGACGTAAAGGCGGTGGCTAAACGTGGGTCGGCCAGCCACTGTTCGAACAAAAGCAACGACTCATCAAAGCGTTCGGTGATGCCGACGAAGCCAACCCGTTGTTCGAGCTGCGCCATGGCCTCGGAAGCATGTAAGCTCCCAGCCAACCAACGCGTTTGCACCGAATGTCGCCAAGGATCTTCACAAAAGGCGAGCAAAGCATCGCGATCAGGAGTAACCCCATCGTCTCGGCAAACATGTTGAAAGTTGGACATAAACCGCTTCACCGGATCACGCAGAAAAGTGAAGTAGCGAATCTCATCTCCTGCGTCATGCAGTCCAGCAAACGGGGTGACTCGATGCCCCGCGATCCCAGCCAAAGAAGGATATACTCGCTTAGCCCGACTCAAATCCGAGGCGTCTAACCAACGATGGCCCGTGCGAGTTTTAGGCGGGGATTTGATATCGCAATGGTTCGCACCGAAGGAGCAGCGCAAAATGTGCCGCAGGGTCGATCCAGCTGATTTGGGAATGTGAATAAAAGCGTACACGACCTCATCGATACCTTGATTTATACTAAAAAGAAATCCCATAATTGTAAGGCGAAGCCAGCAGTATCGAAGACTTGGCAGAAGCAGAAAGCACTCAAGACACGTAAGCGCCCCACCCCCAATACACCCAAACCACTATGCAAAAATTTCTCATCAATTGGATGGAGCGAGGCTGGCTACCGGACGCGCTCATCGAGCGTGGTATTCGCTCCCTTTTAAAAGAGCGTTTAGCTCAAGAATCCACACGTGACATCGACGCCTTTTATCGTGACCTTGCAGCGGGACCGGTTGCGATCGAAACCGCTGCTGCCAACGAACAGCATTACGAAGTCCCCGCCATCTTCTTTCAAAAGGTCCTTGGGCCTCGGCTTAAATACAGTTCCTGTTTTTGGGAAATGAAGGATGGGAAGGTCGACCCTTCGGACACCCTTGAAAAAGCAGAAGAGCGCATGCTGGCCCTCACCTGTGAGCGGGCACAAATTGAAGACGGGCATTCTATTCTCGAGCTCGGATGCGGCTGGGGCTCGCTCTCGCTTTGGATGGCAGAAACGTATCCTAACGCCCGCATCACCACCGTATCTAATTCAGCCTCTCAGGCAGACTTCATCCGCAAACGGGCGCAGGATCGTGGCATCCGAAACCTTTCGGTACATACCTGTGACGCGAATATTTTCAGCCAGCCGGAAGGACGCTTCGATCGCGTTGTCTCGGTGGAAATGTTCGAGCACATGCGAAACCACCGTGAGTTGTTGAACCGAATTCACGGCTGGCTCAAACCGGACGGCAAACTCTTCGTCCACATCTTTACCCACAAGCAACTCGCCTATCCTTTCGAAGTGACCGGCGATCAATCTGACTGGATGAGTCGATACTTTTTCACCGGCGGCATCATGCCTTCACATGACATCTTTGAACGAGTGACAGATGACTTTCGTGTGGAAGAAGACTGGATGGTCAACGGAGTTCATTATGGCCTCAGCCTACGCGCGTGGCTGGCCAAACAAGACGCACAGAAGGACGAACTCATGCCCTTTTTCAAAGAGGTCTATGGAGAAAGTGAAGGAGCCAAGTGGTTCGAACGCTGGCGCGTTTTCTGGCTCGCCTGCGCGGAGCTATTTGAATACAACCAAGGCAAAGAGTGGCAGGTCTCGCATTATTTGATGAAAAAAATCAAGTAACGACACGTGTGCCGCTTCTTGAGCTTGAGGCCGCTCTAAATGATACACCAGCAGACTTGAGAACACGATGCAGAGGAAGCGCAGCACGTAATAGTTGGCGCGAAATCGGTAAAAGACCCACGAGTTGAACCCCCAAAAGTGGCCGATGGCAAGTGCAACCGCCGCGATCCGAGCGAGACGCCTTGGCAGGTAGCGCAAGGCAATAAACACCCCTAGTAAATAAAGCGCGAAGGCCCCAATGAAAAGCAGCGGATGACGGCGCAAGAGCCAGGCTCCGTGTGGAGCCGCCTCGGCCGCGACGTCGTACCGCCCCTGCCAAGATCGTTTCGACTGCCCGATCAAGGTAACCGACAAATCGCATATCATGGCCAGAAATGGTGTCGGACACAGGCCTCGGTTGACTCAACGCTTCATACCAACATGTAACCTAATGTATCTATGCAGGTAGAGTTCCCAAGCCCAGCGAATCGTTTTTACTTCAAATTCAACCCGAAGCGGATAGGACATCCACTATGAACGCGATGAACACCCGAGATGCCCATTCTTTACGCCAAGACTTTCCGATTTTGTCGCGTAGGGTGCACGGAAAACCGCTTGTTTACTTGGACAATGCGGCCTCTTCGCAACGCCCTCAATCGGTCATCGATCGGGTTAATCGATACGAACGCGAGGAGCACGCTAACGTACATCGTGGCATGCATCACTTGGCCGAACTCGCCACCACGGGCTATGAAAACGCGCGCAAAACCGTGGCTCGCTTTCTCAATGCGAAAGAAGACAAGTGCGTTATTTTCACCCGGGGTACCACAGAAGGCATCAACCTCGTGGCCCACGCCTGGGGTCGGAAAAATTTGAAAGCGGGCGACCGCATCATTCTTTCGGAGATGGAACATCACAGCAACATTGTCCCCTGGCAACTCTGCGCCCAAGCCACCGGCGCGACCATCTCCTACGTTCGGGTCACCGACATCGGCACCCTCGACATGGAACACTACCGCGAACTCCTCGCTGAAGGTGACGTGAAGCTTGTCAGCCTGATGCATGTGAGCAACGCGCTCGGCACCATTAACCCCGCTGAAGAATTGGTAAAGCTAGCGCATGAAGCCGGGGCACGCATCCTCATCGACGCGGCGCAAAGCGCGCCTCACATGCGCATCGATGTACACGCCTTAGATCCAGACTGGCTCGTTTTTTCGGGCCATAAAATTTGCGGACCAACCGGGATCGGAGTCCTTTATGGTCGCGAATCGATTTTAGAAGACATGGACCCGTTCCTCGGCGGCGGTGAGATGATCGACCGGGTCGACCTCGAAGGTTCAACCTGGGCCGACCTCCCCTACAAGTTCGAAGCGGGGACACCCAATATGTCCGGCGCGATTGGGCTTGGGGCGGCAATTGATTATATTGAGGGAGTCGGATTTGAAACTATCGAAAGAATCACCCGCGAGCTAAGTGACCTAACCGTGATAAAACTCAGCGCGCTCGATGGCGTACGCATCTTCGGTTCTCCGGAAGAACGCGGCGGCGCGGTTTCATTTGAAGTAGAAGACATCCATCCACATGACTTGGCTCAGATCGTCGACCAAGAAGGGGTGGCGATTCGAGCCGGACATCTGTGCTGCCAGCCCTTGATGAAGGTACTCGGTGTCCCCGCTGTAGCCCGGGCTAGCGTCTACTTTTACAACCTGCCCGAAGAGATCGACCAGCTGGTCCACGCGATTCAGGTGACCCGTAAAATTTTTGGCCATGGACGTTGAGAAGCTGTATCAAGCGGTGATTCTCGATCACTTCCGAGCCCCGCGAAACCAGATCGATTTGAGCCAATCTGAAGCTCAGGTCGAACGGTTGAATCCCGCCTGCGGCGATCGCATTCGCTTGCAGGTGAGTTGCGATTCGGAGCAGATTGAGCAGGTGGAATACAATGTCGCGGGATGTGCTATTTGCGTCGCCTCAGCTTCCCTGATGTCGGAAGCCTTGGCCGGAAGCACGTTGAAGGCAGCCATTGAGCTACACATGCAAATACTCGACATGCTATCTCCCGAGATGGATTTTGATCCAAAAATGCTTAAAACCCCCAAGCCAGAGGAATTGTCAGCCTTGGCAGGGGTACATCAGTTCCCGATGCGAATCAGTTGTGCCCGCCTACCGTGGGACGCCTTTGGCGAGTGGCTAAAACGTCAAAAATAAGCGTATCAAATACCAGCGAACCCTTGCGCCTCTCCACGGGTTTGGAGTAGGGAACTGGCCTAGGAGCAAATTATGGATCGAAGAGACTTTGTAAAAAACGCAATGACAGCCGGTGGCATCGCCGCTGCCGCCACAGGTTTGAGTAGTACCGCCGGATGCGGCCAAAGCGATCAAGGCGATCAAGGCGATCAAGGCGATCAAGATAGTGCGGCCGCAGGTGGAGCCAACCCGAACCCAAAAATAAAATGGCTGTTGGTTTCTAGTTTTCCAAAATCACTGGACACGATTTACGGCGCGGCTGAGGTGTTGCAAAAACGCATCCACGAAATCACTGGCGGACAATTTGAAATCGAAGTAGCTCAAGCTAACGAATATGTAAAAGGCACCGAAGTCTTGCAGGCGGTACGCGACGGCAACGCAGAAATGGGACATAGCGCGGGCTATTATTACCGTGGCTTAAACTCCGCTCTCGTGTTCGACACCGCGGTCCCCTTCGGACTCAATGCACGGCAACAGATGGCTTGGCTTGAACAAGCGGGCGGGCGTGAACTCCTCCAAGAAAAACTGCTTGATGATCTGAACGTGGTCGGGCTTCCTGGCGGCAATACCGGCACCCAAATGGGCGGGTGGTTTCGCAAAGAAATCAAAAGCCTCGCTGACTTAAACGGACTCAAAATGCGAATCCCCGGGCTCGGTGGCGAAGTGATGCGTGCCATGGGCGTTAGCGCAGTGACCTATGGTGGCAAAGAAATTTACACCAACCTGCAAACGAAAAATATTCTCGCCGCAGAATGGGTCGGCCCCTACGACGACGAAAAACTCGGCTTTCACGAAGTAGCAGAAAACTATTATTTCCCAGGCTGGTGGGAGCCAGGTCCGAGCTTGAGTTTCTACATCAATAAAACTTCGTGGGATGCCCTCCCCTCGACGTATCAAGCCGCCCTCAAAGCCGCGAGCACGGAAGCTTCGGTCAACATGATGAGTAGCTACGATGCGAAAAACCCAGCTGCGCTCAAGAGCTTGGTCGAAAAAGGCGTCAACGTTCTGCCCTTCCCAGACGACATCATGCTCGAAGCGGAAAAGCAGACCGCGCTTCTTTTAAAAGCCGAATGTAAATCAAATCCGGTTTTCGCAGAAATCTATGCTCACTGGAAAGCGTTTAAGGACGAGTCGTCCGAATGGTTCCGCACCGCGGAGCAAACCTACTCAAACTTCGCGAACCGGAATCAGTAGAATCACAGGCATGGGCCCGTCTTCATTCGTCCGCCCCGCCGGGGCGACGGTCTGAGGGGGCTCGGGAAACTCGGGGTTGCCCCCCGAGATATGAAGCTTGTCTACAATTAGACAGGTCGTTTCAAATGCGATGTCTCATTGTCGGCGGTTGGAGACCACCGCGCCTTGGCCTTCCGCGAATCAGTGTTTCTTAGGAATTATGGGGGTGGCGGGCTGTATCAAAACTCACAAACAATCGGTTGAGTCCTTGTTTCGAATATTCGAATAAGATGCTGAAAGCATCGAACTTAAAAGCCCCAGGCTTCAGCCTGAGGTTTGGAGTGTGCAACCCGTTGCGTGCTGAAAGTACGCCAGAACGTTGAGCTACCTATCCGTTAGCCCCACAGGTAACGTTCATCATGTTCAATTTGATAGGTTGTGAAAAATTTCCGAAACTCGTCTTGAAAGGGGGGGCACTTGATGGTTCTCGGCCTGATTTTCGATATAGACGGATACTAGATCAGTATCTTTTCGGACTTACACGACACCAATCATATCCCCGCCTGCCATTGCTGGCTCTCGCCCTTTGGTTGAAAATAAAAAGATATGGGCAGGGAATATTGTATCATCGTTTAACCCTTCCGGCGTACTTTCAGCACGCATAGGTGCACGATCTACAACCCCAGGCTGAAGCCTGGGGCTTTTAAGTTTGATGCTTTCAGCATCCTCGTTTCAGACGTTCGAATTCCACGGATTCCGAGTTCTGATACGGCCCCTTTGTCGAAACGGGATTTATCCCGTTCGCGGAGGCGGTGCACGCCTCATGTCAAGACAAGCCGATCGCAGATCACGCTATGCTACCAAACGGTCTACATCAGGCTTGTAGGCTAGACTTTAAGCCCACTCCCCCCTCATACTGGCGAAGACATCTCCTACGCTGAGAAAAAGTTCCATTCTTTTTCTAAGGATAGCTGCGTGGCCGTGTCCCAACTGGACAACCATGAGAATTGTGCAACCAAACGAACCCGCGGAACCTGATGATCCGCACGAACCGCTGAAGCTGAAACAAAAGCTTAGGATGGATACCGCGATGGACACGCTCCGTGATTCACGTCCCGATATCGTCACGGTGTTTCATGCGGAAGAGAGCAAATTGCTCTATTTTGCCCACCGCTACGTGAGAGATCGTGGGATTGCCGAGGATTTGGTGCAGGAGGGCTTTATGCGCCTGCATGATCACTGGGATAGTGTCATTCATCCGCGTGCTTGGCTATACCGCTGCATTCGCAATTTAGCCCTGAACTATATTCGAGATCACCGACGCGAAGTCGCCTTTCCCGAGCAGGATCTCGCCAATCCGAACCAAACCGGGCCAGACGAGAACCTCCTGCGACGGGAAGCGCTCAATCGAACCAGCGAACTGGTTGCGGGCCTCGGGGAAGACGACCGAGAGCTCCTTCGCCTGAAATACCAGGAAGGCAATTCCTACAATCAAATCGCCGATAAAATTGGCATCGGAGTCGGCAACGTCGGCTACCGACTTCACCATCTTCTCAAGCTCTTGGGCGACCAATTGAGCCAAGACCTTCCGGTCAAAGCCACCGCGCTTCGTTCTACCGATCCAGATACGTCTCATAAAGGAAACGACCCCTCATGACCTCTTTCGACCCCCCATCCGACCCCCCTTCCGATCCAGCAGCTTTCAATGCGACCCCAGAGCTTGAGGCCCGGCTAACCGCTTGGGTTCTAGGCGAATGCAGTGCCTTTGAAATCACCGAACTTGAAACCATTGTGGCTGAGCATCCTGAAGCCGCTGCGCTACATGACGCGCTCTTGGAGAATAGTACCTTGTATAGCGACCTCGCATCCGAAGAATCAAAGCAATGGAAACTCCCGCGCGGAAAACGAAAAGAGCTCCTGAAAACGTTAAAGCAGAATCCTTCTGTTACGGGCGCAGGAACGATTACAGATGCAGGCAGAACCGGGCCAACGGATATTGCACCCGAAGCTGGAGACCAGCCAACGAACCTGGATTACAGTGAAAAAGCGACAGCGACCCGCAAACCCAACCGTCGCATGTGGTGGATCACGGCCGGTATTTTAAACGCAGCCGCTGTGCTTCTTTTCTTCTCGGTCCAACTGTTTAATTCAGTGAGCCTTTCCACCGCAAAATCCGAGGCACAGTATGCCCCAGCCTCGGAGGCGATGGTATCAGAACCAATGGCGCAGAACGGAAAGGAATGGTATGAGCGTCCCACAGATGAGAACGTTAGAAGTCGCTCAAGTGGCTCGGTAGGCGGTAGCGCTGGAGGAGGTCGACGTGATGCTGATGGACGAGCCGCCGGAGCCTCGGATCAAACCGTTTATTATTCAGCTGACGCAGGCAGTTCATCAGACGCCGATGATGCCGCCGGAGCATATACCTCCTCCTCTGCGAAAAAGAAGAAAAGCACCTTCTTCAGCAAATTGACCCCAGGTAAAAAGTCCTCCGGGTCAAGTTCTCAAATCGAAGGAAGGATTGTAAAACAACTGGGGGTCGAGAAGGAAACACGCATGGTACCTACAGATGGCAAGCGAGCTCAAAACCAAGTCGATCGCGTAGCGAATAGCCCGGTTATTGCAGAGCCCTCTTATGCCCCAGTGCCCTCTTCCGCCTCAGCGCCCTCTTCCGCCTCAGTACCAGCTTCCGCCCCAGTACCAACTTCCGCCCCAGTACCAGCTTCCGCCCCAGTACCAGCTAGGATTGCAAAACCGATTTCACCGCAATCAAGTGTACCGTCTGCAGGGGAAGTCAACGGTGTCTGGAGCGATGGAAAACCCAAGTCCACGCAAATTGGTTCCGACCTAGATAAAAGCCGGTTTGAGGCACCACGCGAAATCACGCTTGGAGAAAGGCTCGCTTCAGAGCAAAAAGATAGCTCTATCCTCGTTACATTGAATGACTCCGCGAGCAAACGGGACATGTCCTCGTCCTCGCGGTTAATCAGGGTGCCAAATCAGCAGGCTGCAGGTACGCCTTCTCGCAAAAGCGCGGCCATAGGCTCCGGCGCGGTACCAAGCAGTGGCCCAAAGGGTGTGACAACCGGATCAGCGCCGCCTGCGCCGGGTGCCCCTTCTCAACCTAGTTTTCAGAGCTTCGGCGTTCAGACCTTCGACGATGTTTCTGCAGGGGTAAAACAAGAAGCCATCCGGTCGCCAAGGCTCGAATCTGTGGCCACACCTCCAGCAGCAGCAGCAGTGGTAGAAGTAGCACCACCAGCACCACCTGTACTTCGAGTTCCTCTGCCATCAGTACCCGCGAGCCGCGCGCCGATGGCTCCTAGCACCCCAAAGATCAGACAGGTCCCCGCGAAAAAGTCGGTCGTAAAACCGAAACCCATGCCATCGATTGCTTTACCAACGCCTGCACCTCAGCCGAAGGCTTCTCCGATTCGGAGTTTTGGCAAAACGACTCCGTCGGAAAGCGGAGCGTTCGAGGCGGCAGACAAGCTGGCAGACATCCGAGGCAAATGGAACCAACCACTAGGTCGTGAACGAAGCATCGATACTCCTAAAATGGCTCAAGAAATTGAAGCAACAACAGGGCTCAGGGTAAGCTCAGGTAAAACCCTGGAGAAAAACGTTTCCCGCCTCGGCTCAGCAAATGAAGGCCTGAACGTCGGAGGTAAAACCGTCACGCCACAGGGAATGACAGCAACGGCCAGCTTCCGAGTGCCATCGCCAGAATTAAAAAAAATGGAGACGCTTTCAGAAGCCCAGCCTGATCTCGGATCTTTAGATGATTCGTACCGTGCCACCCTTTCTGCCGACGAGAGCTCACTCCAGACCAAGGCAGGCGAAGCGGATCCATTCTTCCGCCTGGAGAAAATAAAGCCAGATACACTAGCCGAGTCCCTTGAAGAAACCGAAGAGGAACTCCTTGATTTCAATGGGCGTATGAGCGATCGCGAGACGGAATCAAAGAACAAAGCTCAAGCAGAGAAAGGCAAAAAAAGCTCCCTGCTTCGAGACAAGCTTTCTACATCCCAATTCATGGTTGAATCCAATGCGAGCGTAAATGCCTTCTCGACCTTCTCGCTTAATGTCAGCGACTTCTCCTTCCAGCTCGCCTACCAAACCTTAAAGCGCGGTGACTTCCCGCAAGCCTCCTCGGTTCGTATCGAAGAATTCGTCAACGCCTTTGATTATGGCGATCCGATGCCCAGTGAAGCTGAAAAGGTAAGTTGCCGGATTGATCGCGCGGCTCACCCCTTCCGTCAGAGCCGGGACCTGGTACGCATCTCGATGCGTACCGCCGCGGCTGGACGTGCGGCACAAACCCCTTTACATCTCGTGCTCATGCTCGACAATTCAGGTTCCATGGAGCGCGAAGATCGTGAAGCATCCTTGCAAGCCGCGGTACAGGTCTTGGCTAAAAACCTCAACCCGATCGATCGGGTTACTCTCATCGGCTTTGCTCGCACCCCTCGCTTAATCGCCGACGCCTTACCGGGCGACCAAGCTCACCGTCTTAGTCAGCTGGTCCGTCAGACTCCGAGCGAAGGTGGAACGAACTTAGAAGCAGCGCTTGAACTTGCCGGTGCTAAAGCCCTCGAACTGGTCACCCCCGGCGCGATGACTCGCATTGTCCTCCTTACCGATGGCGCAGCCAATTTAGGCAATGCCGAACCGGAAGAACTCGCGAAAAAAGTCGTCGAGCTACGCGAACGCGGGGTCGCGTTTGACGCCTGCGGCATGGGAACGGTCGAGCTAAACGACACCATGCTCGAAGCCCTCACTCGGAAAGGCGACGGACGTTACTACGTTTTGAATCGCCCCGAGGACGCCGGCCCCGCCTTCGCAGAAAAACTTGCAGGCGCGCTTCGCCCCGCTGCGAAAAACGTTAAAGTCCAAGTCGAATTCAATCCAGAGCGAGTCGGTAACTACCGTCTGCTCGGATATGAAAAACATCGCTTGAAAAAAGAGGACTTCCGGAATGATGCGGTGGACGCAGCCGAAATGGCCGCGGCTGAAGCTGGAGTCGCGGTATACGAAGTCGAGGTGAAGCCCGACGGCAAAGGTCCAATCGGCAACGTCTCGGTTCGATTCAGAGACATGGCGACCCAAACCATGACGGAACGCTCTTGGGGAATCTCCGAGGGCAGCGCCGCACGTTTTGAACAATCGCCTGTAGCCCTTCAACTTGCGAGCCTCGCGGCCATGACCGCACAACGCATCCGAGGCGGCGATGGCACCGGCCACATTGATCTCGAACGCATGATCCCGATGAGCCAACGCTTGCAGCACCAAAAACCACAAGACAGCGAACTTAAGAAGCTGGTGGAAATGCTGCAAATCATCCGGAAAAACGCGCCGTAGACCGCATCGGGCCTCGCGTCCAACCAAACCAACGGCCGGATTCCTTGGGTGCTACACGCTGCGAAAACCCCACGGAAAACACCCAAGAAATTCGGCCAAAATCAAGCGCCTCGTATGAGGCATCTCTGCTTTAGCTCTACCCAATTTAACCCCCAATTTACCAAATATCCGTCCACCACGAGGATTCCACCATGAAATACGCTCTTCATCCTATCCGACTTCGCGACCTATTTTTAAGCCTGCTTCTCCTTCCCTGGTTAGGTCTGGCCGAGACCAATACCAGCAGCGCCGGCAGGATCAACTTCAGCTTCGACGCAACAACCGCCAACTCCGAAAAGACAAAAGTCCCCGCTCTCTATGCCGTCGATATTGCCTCGAGTATTACACTGACCGCAACCACGGTGACGCATCAGGCGAGCTTGAATTTTCGCATGCTACAGGGAGAATCGGAACGCTTGCTGATCGACCTCAACGGCGCGTGCAACGTCATCTCAGTGACGGGTAAAGGCCTCTTAGGTTGGGCGGTGCTCCAATCGGGGACAGCGGTAAAAGGCGCGCCGCCAGCGCAGCGACAACTCGAGCTCCGCTTCAAAAAACAAGCCGCAGCCAAATCAGGAACGAAAGCGGGAACGGCAGTGCAAGCCAAAGCCTATCAAGTGGCCGTCGTGCTGAAACAAACCGACTTCAGCCTCCCAGTCAAATCTCTTCGACTCGCCACCTTCGGCCCGGCTAAAGCCATCGGATTTCAAGCTCAGATCGACCTTAAACCGCATACGGACTTACGAATGAAAATCGTTTCAGCCAAGGGTTTGAGCGGCCTAAGCGATGCGACGGTTGATCCCAAAACAGGAAAATCCAAAAGCGAAAACCAGTCCTTCCAAACCAGCTCTGCGTCCGATCTCCGCGTAAGTCTGACCGAAGCCGATCGCTTCTTACAGGCGATCTCCTTTCATGACCTGGCCCTCGACGGAGAGGTAAAACCGGAAGAAGACAGCGTCCGATTTGCGCTAACCGGCAAGGTGTTGGTAACCTCTGATGAAGAACATGAAATCCCGCTGCTATCCCAAGCGGTTGCCCTAGCGGAAATCCCAAAGCAAGATGGCATTGAGGTATTTGTTCGCGACGAATCCTACTGGTTGCGGAGCAACAAAGCGGGGACCTACCCGATTGCTCTGACCCTGTACGCCAAGCTCGTGGTCAGTAAAGGTGAACGGCAAATCTCATTTAGTTTGCCGGCAGGAACCGTGGTTCCAATTCGCTTAGCCGGTATAGCGGAAGCGGTTGGATTTGATGCTTCAGCAGATGTCGTGCCGCGTTGGACCGGTAAGAACTGGCAAGGCTTCCTTCCAGCCGATGGCATGTGTCGCACGCGTTGGACTCCAATCAAAGCCAACGATGCACAAGGCGCCCTTTTCTTCACCAGCTTCACCCAAACCGACATCCAAGTTGGCGCGGGGGTGATGCGTCAAGCTTCGAGCCTAGAGCTCAGTGTATTGCAAGGTCAGCTGACCGAAATCAACGTGGGCCTAGAAGGCATGGGCTCCATCCTCTCGGTATCTGGCGTCCTGAGCTGGAAGGAAGTCAAAACCCCAGCTGGTCGCACCCTCGCACTCGTCTTGGCGCAGCCCTTGAAGGGCAAAGGCAGTATTGGCATCACGAGCCAAAAGCCGATGGAGAACCTTCCCACCGAACTCGAACCATTACGCCTCATCCCAGAAAAGACGGTGCGCCATTCGGGTCGAATCAGGGTGATGAACCAAGGTGAAGTTCGCCTCACGGTCAAAGACATCGTCGGAATGACCCAACTTTCTCCGGATAAATACATGGCAGGACTGCCTAAGGTTCTACGCCAACTCATGGTCTATCAATTCCCATCAGCGGAACATGGCTTCAAAATCAAAGCGGATACAATCATTCCTGAAGTCGATGTTTCTCAGATCACAACCTACCATCTCGGAGAAGCGGATCGCATCGTCACGTCGGATATCGAGCTCGATATCACTGAAGCCGCGATTCGCGAATTTGCCCTGACCATCCCAGCGGATTTTTCCGTGGCGGAAGTGCTCGGTGCGGCGGTGGGTGACCACTCTTTCGATACAGAGAAGCGCCGCTTGGTCCTGCTGTTTTCGCAACCCGTTATGGGTCGCCAATTGATTCAACTCCGACTCGAACGTACCGAAAACGCGAGCGGTGGTACGTGGGAACTTCCGAAGATCTCGATGCCAGATGCAAAATCGATTCGTGGGCATATAGGGGTTTCCGCTGCCCCAGGATACCGAATTGAACCGGCTACCATCGACGGCGTAGCCGAGGTTCCGCTTGCCTACTTCCCCAAACGCTCTCATGCCTTGCAGCAGGCCTTCCGCATCAAGCAAGCCGACTGGAGCATCAGCCTCACAATTGAGTCACTCGGCCAACATATCGACGCGGATGTCTTTCATTTATATTCACTCAAAGAAGGCGTGGCTTACGGGAGTGTCTTGCTCAATGCCTTCATCGTAGGCTCACCCATGTCTCAGTGGGAGGTGCATGTCCCGACGAATCTCGGACACATCGCGGTGGATGGCGACGATGTTCGCAGCTGGCAACGTGATGGAGAAACCATCAAGATTGACCTCAATCAGCCCGCGTTAGGCGCGCACACCTTATTGATCACCTTTGAGCAACCGATGAGCTCAGGACAAGGGGAACTCGAAATCGGGCAAATCTACCCGTTGAATGTACAAAGTGAACGCGGCATGATTCAGGTCACCAGCCCGCAGCAACTGAAACACCAGATCAAAGAAATCTCGGATGATGTGATTCGAATGGAATACCTCGAACTTCCACCGGAATTCCGGATCTTGTCACAATCCCCATCGCTCGGTGTCTTTCAGTATACGGAGCGCCCTTTCAAGATTGTTATGGCGGTCGACTGGCTAACCCCAGGAGAGACAGTGGACCAACTGGTCGACTTCGCCTATCTCCAGAGTGCGGTAGCCCGCGACGGTCAAACCATCACCCGAGCCAAACTATTTGTAAAATCTCGGGGTCGGAAAGTCCTCCGCATGAAAATTCCTAAAAGCATGACGCTGTGGGGAGTTGCGGTTGCTGGCGAAGCGAAAAGTGCACGCTCAGACGGCGAAGACACCTTAATTCCGATCCCAACGCATGTGGATCCAAACATGCCAATCGAAGTAACCTTCCGCATGTTAGTGAGATGATCGATCGAGGCAAACAGACCTTACAAGCCCCTGAACTTGCCGCTTCCACCTTAATCGCGCAGTGGGACGTACGCACCGCTTCGGATCGTGTTCTGATTCCTTCCGGCGCCAAGGACACCATCCGTCAACGACGCACTGAAACCGGCTTTACATGGTTAGCCCAACCTCAGCATCGAAACGGCTTATTTGGCTTTATCGCGCTTATTTTTGTCGCTGGGTTCTTCCGCCTCTTTCGGTTGACCCACATCCTTTCGGGTATCGGCTTTATCGCAGCCGTAGTGATTTCATACGTCTGGATGAAAGCTGGTTTCAACAAGGTGCTACCGACTGACTCAGGTTTTCAATGGATGACAACCGGCATCGATGCCGCGAACGGAATGGCGATTTCCTTTACGCATAAGAGTCACCTGTGGGCTCATTTATCGTTGACCGGTTTACTGGCTGGATTGCTTGCGATGGTTGCCTTCGGCATTGCGATGGGGAGCCGGAAAGGCATGCGCTGGCTTTGGGGGGGCATCGGCTGTGCGCTGACGGGCTTAGCCTGCCTCTACCAACGTCCAGGAGCCGGCTACTTTTTCATCGGTGTCACGCTCTTGCTCCTCGTTCTATTTGTCATCCCCGATCTCATCCGCTTCGGCCGTTTCATGAAGGAGTTTATGAGTCGCCCACCAGCCAAGGGCTGGAATGACGATGATCAAAAATCTGATGGAGAAAGTTCGACTACCGAAGGCGATCAACAACCGCCAGGGTCCCCCACATCGCCTTCCGTAGCTGGCCTGCTCTTAACCATTGGACTCGTTTTTGCATCAAGCCAAACCGAGCTTCAAGCGTCAAAACCTGCCCCGACGCCAGTTCCGGCTCCAGTCGAGTTGAGCGCGGCCCAGAAAATCAAGCAAACCGCCACTTGGGAAAAAGGCCGCTTAACCGTAGATGCCACAATCCTGTACGCGGGCAAAAAAGGAGATGCGTTTATGCTCCTCAAAGCGCCTGGAATTCTCACCAAATTCGATGGCGCAGGCATTCGCTTGGTTCGGCATGGAGCCGGCGCGACGTCCGCGTACCTCGCTATCCTAGAAAAATCGGGTGAACTCAACGCCAACATGTCTTATGAAATGGCGGTCGCGACCCTGCCCGCCGACGTCATGCTTTTAACCGGGGCTGCTTCAGTACATCAGATCGATATCACCCTAAAAGAAACCGGATGGACCCTCGAATCCCAGCATGCGGTACAGCGTCGGATCACGAGCACAAAAACCATGAGCGGAGCCAGTTTCCTCATGCGACCTTTCAGCAATCCAAGTTTTTCGGTAAAACCACGAGCGCGAAATCTGGACAGCGAAAACGCCCGTTTCTATACCGAAGTAGCCAATCTCTACCTCCCAAAAGCGGGCGTGATCGACGCGGTGTATCAGGTGGATATCCGGCCTTCGCAGGGACGCATTGGCAACGTCAGCATGAACATTCCTAAAGGATTCACCGTCGGTGACGTCACAGGGCCGCTACGCATTTGGCAATTCGATCCAAGCGAACAGCGCTTGAGCGTAGCGCTTGAGCCCGCGCAAAGCCAGCCGTTCAGCCTGCTCATTTACGCCCAGCACGGCGCACCGCCCCTCCCCTACAGCATGGATTTATTTCCGCTTGAGGTCATCGACTCAGCAGGTGGAGTTGGACGCACCGCCCTCGCCTTTGGCCCCATGGTTCGAGCTGAAGAGGTGACCGGCGATGGCATGGGGCAAAGTAATTTGACCGACTTCAACCAAGCGCTTTTAGCGAATCAGCCAGCGGCAAAAATACGCCGTGTCTTCCGGTATTCCTCCATAGGGAAACCGGTGACGGTCAAAGTTGGCGAGGTCCTACCTGAGATTCGTTCTGACTGGCAAACGCGGCTTCACATCGGTGAAGAACGCAATAGCATTAGCACCACTCTTGGACTCGAAATTTTGCGCGCCGGTATTTTCACCTTCCAAATCGAAGTACCTAACGAGATGGAAATCGAGTCCTTTGCGGGTGCGAGTCTCAGCCAATGGAGCGAGTCGAAGGCGGATGGAAAATCTTATCTCGATGTCACCCTCGCGGGACAAACCATCGGGAATCAGGCCTTTTCTCTTAGCATGGTGTCTACCGGCTTACAGCAAGTCACCACCTGGAATATTCCACAATTTCATGTCACGGAAGCGAAACGAGAAACCGGCGAATTGGTCATCGTTCCCGACCAAGGCATCCGCGTTCGCCCCCAGACCCGAAGCAATGTTTCCTTGCTCGACGCCCGGGATCTCGGCATCAATGAAACCGGCGCTCTCGCCTTCAAACTCTTGCAACAGGACTGGAATCTCGAGGTCGCGATTGAAAAACTCGACCCATGGATCACGGTCGATGCCCTGCAAGATGTCACGGTTCGCGAAGGACGGGTCCGCACTCGCATGGGCATGGAATTCCGAGTTCGCAACGCAGCAATTAAGTCGATTCGCGTCGAGATTCCCGGCTTAGATGACACCGAAATTGACAGCATGCGGGCCTCAGGTGAAGCGGTGAGCGACATCGTGCGTGATCCAAGCGCCCCAGATATGTGGACCTTGCACTTCCGTCGACGTGTCATTGGCAAGGTACCCGCCGTACTTGAATACCAACGTATTCTTAACTCGGCGGATCCAACCCTTTCCATTCAGCCACCCAAGATCCCGCAAAGCCGACAGGTTAACCTCCATCTCGCGCTCCGCTCGGCAGGCCGACTTGAACTTGGGATTCAAGATGAGGATGCAAAAGGAGTTAGACGCACGGAATGGAATGCGGTTCCGAAAACCCTGCAAGCAACCGACCGGAATTCAGCCCCCGATTTCATCTTGCGCATGACCGAGCTCGATACGGTGCTTCCAATCCGCATCATTCGCCACAACTTGGCCAACACCTTAAAAATGAATGTGATTTCAAGTACATTGACCACGAGTTTTTCAAGCGGTTCCGGCCGGATTAGCACCCTTCACCTAAACATGAATGTGGTGGGAAAAAGCAACCTGCCGATTATTCTCCCCGCTGGCGCGACTCTGTATAACGCCTTCGTAAATGGTGAAAGTGCGGCGGTCGTCCGCGAAGGCGATGCCATTTTGCTTCAAGTCGAACGCAGCCCCTTCTCGGGCAATGCAACCTCAGTCGAGATCACCTACAATGCACCGAGTTCAGGCGGATGGTTAAAAGAGCTCCAGCTCGAAGCCCCGCGCTTGCCGATTCCATTGGAGAATCTGTCGTGGTCAGTGGTGCTACCCGACGGTGTCAGCTTGGAGAGTTCATCGGGGGATCTCGCATGGTCCTATCGAAACCTTGGTCAGGGGAAGTCACTGCAACAATACCTCGACTCCTTGGCACGCCTACGAAATGACCGCGTGGCAAAAGCGGACCGCTTACTGCAACAAGCACAAGGCGTGCTGCAACGTGGCTCGCAAGAAAAGGCCCGTCATATGCTGAGCAACATCGCATATTCACAGAATCTAGATCAGGCTTCAAACGAAGATGCACGAATCCAGCTTGAAGAACTCGAAACCCGCCAAGCCCTCCTTAGGCTGAATACGCGCCGACAAAAACTGGTACTCGAAAGCCGGGATGCACGCGAAGATGCGAGCGGACCATTAGCAGAAGCTGCGCGACGAAACCCTCTCCTTCAAGGACGCCTGGAATATCGCCCAGAAGATTTCGACACCTTCTTGATTGGAAACAGTGCGCTGGAAAATGCGACCTTACGTCGCTTGGCCCGCCGCTTGATTGGGCATCAAATTGCCGCCATTCCAGCGCCGGACGCATTGACGGTCAACATCCCACAACAGGGCATGATCGAGACCTTTGTCCGCAACGTGCAAGTTCGAAACGACCAAGCGTTACGCCTCAACCTTAGCCTCAAACGCCGAGGGACCACAGGAACCGGTTCGATCGCCCTCTGCTTTCTACTCCTGAGCGTACTGGGCATGGGCTTTTGCTTCCTTGCGAAGCATCGCCCTGCCCGAAAGTCGGAGCAAAAAACAGTTACAGAAGCCTTGAATATCACAGACCTTGTCATCGATTCACGCTACGATTTATCCAACCCGCAAATACCCTCCATCATGAAACATCTCTTGCACCGCACCTCCTCCTTCGCCCGGAACCGACCTCTTCGCCAATTGATGGTGTGGATCGGCCTCGCCCTGTTCATCCAAGTTGGCCACGCAGATCCCTACGAAGAGGCACGCCAATCCGCAAAAGCAGCAGAGCAAAATGGAAACTACAAAGAAGCCTATGACCTCTATCTCGGCTACGTGGAAAAGCCCGATGTCGATAAGGCGAAGCTCGCGAATGATTTCCAACTCATGTCGCTATGCCTCGCTTCCTTAAATCGGATCAACGAGCTCGACCCGCTGATCGCTAAGCTGAAAAAAGCGCATCCAGAAAACTGGCGCTTAAAACTAGCGCTAGCGACGAACCTTCAAGGGCAGCAGCACGTCGGCTACTTGGTGAAAGGGGAATTCAATCGGGGCTACTCACGGCGAGGCAGCAACCCGATGATCGGATCAGCCGAGCGTGATCGAGTCCGCGGGTTAAAGCATATGGAAGAAGCGATGTTTCTTGCCATGGAACAAAAGGTTGAAGATCGCGAACTCGCGGATCTCTGCATTCGTTTCGCAAGTATCCTACAGGGAACCCCAGCTTGGAAATTACAACATTTAACCGACCTAACCGTCTTACCGCCTTACGAAGAACTCGCCTATGGATCCCCATATGGTCGCGGCCGGCGCTGGGGTGGAAGCATGCTGGGTGCCCCGGTTGACGCGGAGGGAAATCCGATTTTCCACCAACTACCCGACACCTGGGATGCAGCCAAAAGCGACGGCGAACGCTGGCGCTGGCTCCTCGATACCGCAGCCCAAAAGGGCATGGAGAAAGACAGCAAAACGATTTTGGCTCGCTTTTCGCTTCAACAATTTGGGGTACAAACCATGGCCAATGGCATGCGAGGCTTTATGGGCGGCGCAGGAGCGAATGGGAAACCCAGCAAAGACGGTCCGTTCTCGGTAACCACTCTCAAGAAAACCGAGACCATCGCTCGACTCGCCACCGGAATCAAACGCTTCGACCTTCCTGAGGACTTCAATTACATTACCCTGTTTAACGAAATCGGGAATCACTACCAAGTCGGGGATATTTACGCCAACCGCCGCCAATATCCCAAAGCGGTGAAGAAATTCCAAAAAGCAGATACCAAACAAGCCAATGAGCGGATCAAGATGATCACGGGGAATTGGGGACAGTTTGAAACCACGCCTAACCAAGTCTCGGGCGAAAAAGCCGCCTTCGATTTCAAATTCCGCAATGGGGAAAAGGTACACTTCACCGCGAAACGAATCAAAATCGACACGCTTTTGGCCGACGTAAAACGCTACCTCAAGTCAAACCCTGAGCGGGTGGCCCACCAAATTGTCAACATGAACAACATCGGGATGAAAATCCTGAACGAAAATAAACCGAAGTACCTAGGCGAAGTCGTAAAACGGTGGAGCTTAGACTTAGATCCATTTGAAGATCATTTCGATCAACTCATTTCGGTTGAAACCGACTTGGAGAAAACCGGAGGCTATTACATCACGGCAAAAATGGCGGGCGGAAATACCACCTACATGTCGCTGTGGTTAAACGATACGGTGATGGTTAAAAAAGCGCTGGCTTCTAAAGATGGTGAAAACGGCCCCGCCATGTATTATTTTGCCGACGCAAAAAGTGGCAAAGCCTTGCCGGATATGACGGTCGACTTCTTTGGCTACTGGGGCGAGCGCCTACCTAAGGCGATTGGCAAACGTTACCATAACATCAAGACCATCACTTTCACCGACAAGACGGATGAACACGGCTTATGCATTCCTCCGACAAAAACCATCCGGCCTGATGATCGTTACTCGCCGGACTACCTGATTACAGCAAAATCAAAAACCGGCCATGTCGCGTTTCATGGATTTAGCGGGGTCTGGAATTCGCGTTACTACGACAATGAATACAACGCGACCAAGATTTTCGGGATTACGGACCGCCCCGTATACCGGCCGAATCAAACGGTTGAGATGAAAGCCTGGGCCCGTCACGCGCAGTACGATAAAGACAACAATTCAGAATTCGCCGAACAAGCGGTTACGCTCCGCCTGCGGAATCCCAAAGGAGACGAAATCCAAAAGGTGAACAAGACCTTTGACGCCTGGGGCGGGGTTACATGGAGCTACGCGCTCCCGGACGAAACCGCACTTGGGACCTACAGTTTCGAAGTCTATACCCAAAACAAGCAACGGCATCGCGCGGGATCGTTTCGAGTCGAGGAGTATAAGAAGCCCGAATTTGAAGTCGTCATCGACGCGCCTACAAAGCCAGTGATGTTAGGCGAAAAAGTCGAAGCGACAATCAAGGCCGACTATTATTTCGGCGAGCCGGTGGCGCAGGCCAAAGTGAAGTACAAAATCACCCGTACTTCGCATAGCAAACAGTGGTATGCTCCCATGGAATGGGATTGGTTTTACGGCAATGGCTACTGGTGGTTTTCCTATGATTACAACTGGTATCCGAACTTCCGTAGCTGGGGTTGCATTCGCCCTTTCCCATGGTGGGGGCACCGCCCGAATCCCCAGCCTGAAGTCATCGCTGATGCAGAAGTTGAGATCGGCCAAGACGGCACGGTAAAAATTGAAATCGACACCGCCGTGGCAAAGGCGATGCACAGCAACACGGATCACAAATACAGCATCACGGCCGAAGTAACGGACCAGTCTCGTCGTACCATCGTGGGCCAAGGCACCATTCTCGTGGCGCGTGAACCTTACAAGGTAAACGTCTGGATTTCCCGTGGCTATGGCCTTGTGGGCGAAGACATGCAGGTAAACATCCACGCCAACACCCTCGACGGCAAGCCCGTCCAAGGCAAAGGCACCCTTCGCCTTATGTCGATTCGCTATGACGACGACCGCGTGCCGATCGAAAAAGAAATGGGAAGCTGGGAGCTCGACACTGACCCCGAGGGCAATGCACGCCAACAAATCAAGGCCGGCAAAGCGGGGCAGTACCGCCTCGTCTATACCCTTACCGACGAAGCGGGTCACACCCAAGAAGGCGGCTACGTCATGATTATTCGTGGCACGGGATTCGACGGAGCAGACTTCCGCTTTAACGACCTCGAACTGGTCCCAGAAAAGAGCGAATACGCTCCCGGTGAAACGCTGAAACTCATGGTCAATACCGATCGCGAAGACGCAACCGTCCTTCTCTTCATCCGGCCTGCGAACGGGACCTACCTGAAACCCCAAGTGATTTCCATGAAAGGTAAGAGCATGATCGAAGCCATCGATATCGTTAAAAAAGATTTGCCAAATTTCTTTATCGAAGCGCTCACAGTTTCCGACGGACGGGTGCATGTCGAAACGAAAGAGATCATCGTGCCGCCGGAAAAGCGGGTGCTTAACGTGGAGGTGATTCCGAACAAAGCCAGCTACCAACCGGGTGAAGAGGCGACGATGAAAATCAAACTCACGGACTTTTTCGGCGAGCCGTTTGAGGGATCAAGTGTGGTCACAGTTTACGATAAAGCGGTCGAATATATTTCCGGCGGCTCAAATGTGAGCGACATCAAGGAATTCTTTTGGAAGTGGCGTCGTCGTCATAGGCCACAAACGGAAGACAATGTCAGCCGCTACGGCCACGCCTTGGTCAAACGCGGTGACACCCGCATGTTGAACATTGGGGCACTCGACTCCTTGGTCCCAATTCAAAATTTCAATAGCAAAAATGATTCAGGCTTGGTGGACAGTGACTCCATAGGGGCGCCAAAAATATTCGCCGCCAGCGCACCACGAATGAGGGTGGCCAAAGCCTCAAGATCGATAGCACAGGGGATGGCCATGGATAACGTGGCTGAAAGCATGTCGCTCGGTGCCCTCACCTCTGAAGGTAGACTAGCGGGCCAAGGTATTGCCGGCGAGGCACAAGTCCAAGCTACCTTAGCGGAAGCGAATGTGCGAAGTAGTTTCGCAGACACCGCCTTCTGGGCGGGAGAACTGAAAACCAACGCCAAAGGCGAGGCAGAAATCAACTTTACCATGCCGGACAATCTGACCGGTTGGAAAGTCAAAACCTGGGCCATGGGTCACGGCACCAAAGTTGGGCATGGCGAAACCCTTGTCGTCACCAAGAAGAACCTCATGCTTCGTATGCAAGCCCCACGCTTCTTCACCGAAACCGACACCGTCACTATCTCGGCGAACATTCACAATTACCTCGAGACGGAAAAGTCGGTTCGCGCCGTGCTCGAGCTTGAAGGCAGCAGCCTGACCGCCGAAGGATCCGCCAACCAAGATGTGATGGTCCCGGCCGGCGGCGAAGTTCGTGTCGACTGGACGGTCCGAGTAGCTCGCGAGGGAGAAGCGATGATCCGCATGAAAGCCCTCACGGATGTTGAGTCTGATGCGATGGAAATGAGCTACCCGGTCTATGTGCATGGGATGCTGAAAACGGAATCCTACAGCCGAGTCATTCGGCCCGACGAAACAAAAGCCGAGATCAAGGTCGTGGTTCCAGCCGAGCGTCGGGTGGATCAAAGCCAACTTGAAATCCGCTACTCCCCCACCCTTGCCGGGGCCATGGTCGACGCCCTCCCCTACCTCATCGATGTAAAATATCGCTGCACCGAACAAACCTTAAATCGCTTTCTCCCTGCGGTGCTAACCCAAAAAATCCTGACCGACATGGATCTCGATCTGGCCGCGATCAAAGCCAAACGAACCAACCTGAATGCCCAAGAAATCGGCGACGACACGAAACGGGCCGCGCAGTGGAAACGCTACAAACGCAACCCGGTGTTTGACGAAAAGGAACTCGAAGAGATCAGCAGCGAAGGCCTTAAAAAACTGCTTAACATGCAGCTCAAAGACGGGGGCTGGGGGTGGTTCAGTGGGGCTCGCGAAAACTCAAGTGCCTACACGACCTGCTACATTATGCACGGCTTGCAACTGGCCCGAGGCAACGACTTAAAGGTCAACGAAGAGGCCTATAATCGAGGTGTCTCCTGGCTGCTACGTCACCAAAAAGAACGAGTGAAATGGATCAAGGAAAAGCGGAAAACGCGAACAGCCAACAATCTCGACGCCTTCGTTTTCATGGTCCTCACCGAAGCAGACGAACGCAATGCCGCCATGGAAGAGTTCCTCTGGGAAGACAAATCAAAGCATCTCTCGCCCTACGGAAAATCCATCCTCGGCCTCGCCTACGACAAGTTAAACGAAGTTGAAAAACGTGATGAACTGATCACAAATATTAGCCAGTTCCTCGTGATTGACGACGAGAACCAAAGCGCCTGGCTTAACATCGGAAACAGCTGGGGCTGGTGGAGCTGGTATGGGAACGAGATCGAAACCCAGGCGTATTTCTTAAAGCTATTAAGTCGCACCGACCAGAAGGGTGACGTGGCTTCGGGCTTGGTTAAGTACCTGCTGAACAATCGGAAGCACGCCACCTACTGGCAAAACTCACGGGACACTTCGATCGCGATTGAAGCCATCGCAGAATACCTTAAAGCCAGCGGCGAGAACAAACCGAACGTGACGGTTGAAGTGCTCGTGGACGGCCGCCTTGTGAAAGAGGAAACCATCACCGCGAAAAATCTCTTCCAGTTTGATAATAAAGTCATCCTCAAAGGCGACGCCTTGAGTTCGGGTGAACACACGATTGAGCTCCGCAAAAAAGGTGACGGTCCTCTCTACGCGAATGCCTATCTAACCAACTTCACGTTGGAAGATTTCATCACCAAAGCAGGCTTGGAAATCAAAGTGGAACGAAGCGTTTACAAGCTCATTCCCGAAGCACGCAAAGCCCTCGTGCAAGGCGATCGCGGACAAGCGATTGAACAAAACGTGGAGGGATTTAAACGTATCAAGCTCAAGAGTGGTGCCGAGCTGACCAGCGGGGATCTCATCGAAGTCGAACTCGAAATCGAAAGTAAAAACGATTACGAATACCTCGTGTTTGAGGATATCAAGGCAGCGGGCTTTGAGCCAGTCGATGTGCGCAGCGGCTACCAAAACATGGGCATGAGTGCCTACGTGGAATACCGTGATGAACGCGTAAACTTCTTCGTCAAGCAACTCGCCCGCGGACCGAACACCCTGCGGTATCGTCTGAAAGCGGAGATCCCCGGGCAGTACAGCGCCATGCCGACCAAGGCTTGGGCCATGTACGCCCCTGAGCTGAAAGCGAATTCGGACGAGATCAAATTGTCGATTAAAGATACGGAGTAAGCGCGCCGCGAGCTAAATTGGGCCACAATGAAATCCTGCCACTCAATGGCAAGATCCAAAGCAGCCTCTGCCACTCAATGGCAAAACTCTCGTCGAGGGTTAAAGTGGCAGAGGCGTCCGCTTCTATGCGTTGCCTGAATGCCTAAAGCCTTTCATCCGTCACTGCCTGGAAGGCGATGGCACGAACACGGCCTTGGAAGGGCATGGTACGGACCAAGAAGCATGAGGCGTGGGAGGCCGTATCAGAACTCGGAATCCGTGGAATTCGAAAATCTGAAACGAGGATGCTGAAAGCATCAAACAAAAAAGCCCCAGGCTTCAGCCTGGGGTTTCAGAGCGTGCACCTATGCGTGCTGAAAGTACGCCGGAAGGGTTAAACGATGATGCATTATTTCCATGCCCATATCTTTTTATTTTCAACCAAAGGGCGAGAACCAACAATGGCAGGCGGGATATGGTTGGCTTCGTGTAAGTCCGAAAAGATACTGATCTAATATCCGTCTATATCGAACATCAGGCCAAGCAACATCAAGTGCCCCCCCTTTCAAGACAAGTTTCGGAAATTTCTAACAACCTATCAAATTGAACATGATGAACGTTACCTGTAGGGCTAACGGATAGGTAGCTCAACGTTCTGGCGTACTTTCAGCACGCAACGGATTGCACACTCCAAACCCCAGGCTGAAGCCTGGGGCTTTTAAGTTTGATGCTTTCAGCATCTTATTCGGATATTCGAAACAAGGACTCAACCGATTGTTTGTGAGTTTTGATACAGCCCGTTTGTCGCAACGGGATGTATCCCGTTCGTACTCAAGCCTTCGTCAAAGATGCCGAATAGTATAGCAAACTCCATCGTCACCTAAAGTGGCAGAGGCGTCCCGCCTCTGTGCGTTGCCTGAGTCCCCAAAGCCTTTCATCCATCACCGCCTGGAAGGCGATGGCACGAACACGCCCTTGGAAAGCATAGTACGAGACACCCCCTCTTTCTCTGAAGGGATGCGACAGTCTTTCAACTTGCCAAGCGAGATGGGGTGTGATGACTCGAATTCATGTCATTAGATTTTGTTGCATTCGATTTAGAAACAACCGGGATTGAAGCCGACCTGCATTCGATCGTGGAAATTGGCGCGGTTCGTTTTCGCGATGGCGAGCCCGGCGAAACTTTTGGCACCTTGGTCGACCCCGAACGCGACATCCCTTACGAGGCATCGCAGGTAAGCGGCATCACCACGGAAATGGTCAAAGGCCAACCCAAAATCCAGGATGTGCTGAACGACTTCGCAACCTTTTGTGGCGACGATATTCTCGTGGCGCACAACGCGAAATTTGATTACAAATTTGTCTGCAACGCGATTAAAAAGCACGGCTCTAAAGCTGGAACCGGCTGCCTACTCGACTCCTACGGCTTGGCAAAAACGGTGGTGTCTGGCATTTCAAATCATCGGCTCGACATGTTGGTGAATCACTTTGAGATTACCGCAACCGTCTTTCACCGAGCCGAAGCCGACGCAGCTTACTGCGGCTTGGTCTTCGCTCGAATCGTGCGTGCCTTGCAACGAAGTGGCGAAGCCTGTGACGTACAGGCGCTCATGAAATTGGCGGATCAGAAAGAGATGAAGCTACCCCAAGTGCCGCAGAGTAGCCAAGAGCAGCTCGGCCTGTTTTAGACGTTAACCACGGTTGGGTTCGTTCAAGCCTGATCTTTAGCCGCGCGTAATTCCGCGAAGGCCTCGACCGAAGCGGCTCGGCAAAACACATTGCTCCGGCATTCTTCTTCGATGGTTGTCGGAACATTGCAGCTCCGACTTTTTACCTCGGCTAAACGCTCTCGTAAAACCAACTCTTCGGGGAAGCGTTCACAGGCGAATTCAAAATTGGACTGGGTGTACTCGTGCCCAACATAGACGCGCGTGTCCGCGGGCAACGCTTTGAGGCGTTGGAAGGAAGCGAACATCTGGGCGGGGGTGCCTTCAAACAATCGACCACATCCACCGACAAATAAGGTATCCCCGCAGAAAAGCGCTTTTGATTCGGGAAGATAAAAACTGTGATCCGCCAAGGTATGTCCAGGGGTGGGCAGGCAGTGAACGGTTTCACCAAACAAATCAAACGACTCAAGCTCATCGATCTCAATGAGCTGAGTTATCGGGATCTCCTTTGGCGCACAGCCCGCAGGTGTATAGATCGTCTGATTGGCGGTTAAATTCGCGGGGATGAGATCCCCCACCCCGGCCACATGATCCGCATGACCGTGGGTTAACAAAATCGCCTGCAATTCACAGGTCGGATGCGCCGCTAGCCAAGCCTGAACCGGCTCGGCTTGGCCTGGGTCCACTGCCGCCACCTGATTTCCAGACTGTAAAAGGTAGATATAATTATCCGAAAACGCGGGTAAAATGTGGATTTCCATGCTGATCGGCTTAGCGAAATCGCTTCCAACTTGAAAGCCCCAATGGAGTTGGGCATAGTGTGACCATCATGCAGGAATTATTAGAAATCTTTCATCCCATCGACTGGGTTATTATTATTTTAGCGGTTTTTTTCGCAGCTCGTGGCATGTCCCGCGGGTTGTCGGGCGAGCTCGGCGGGGTCATTATTGCTGGCTTTATGTTGCTGGGAGGTTGGAAGCTGTACAAGCCGCTCTCGGAGATTGCCAAGGAACGGTTTTTCGAGGGAGCGGAAGGCATCCACGTTGAGCTCTTGGCGCTCGGAGCGGCATTGCTTGGACTCTTCATTATCGCCAACTTGATCACCATGATCTTCAAGGGGTTTATTAAAGACCTCGCGGAAGGCCCGTTTGAAAACATCGGCGGCGCGCTGGCCGGCTTTGCTAAATTCACCTTTCTCTATGGCTTGGTACTTCTTGCGGTAGATGTCAGCCCTTTCCTCGAAGCCAAAAAGGCGATGTTTGAGACCTCAAGAATTGGCGACCAAATCGGCCATAAGATGTTGGGCTGGTATGAAGAATTTAACGAGCGCAATGACTTTATTAATCCGGGTGCATATGATGACGACGACGGAGCCTCCGAAACAGAAAAGAGTTCCATCTAGTGGGATTCATTGACGAGGATGTCATTGAAGATATAAAGGCCCGCATCGATATTGTCGATGTCATCGGGGCGACGGTACATTTAAAAAAAGCCGGAGGAACCTGGAAGGCCTGCTGCCCGTTCCACCAAGAGAAAACTCCGTCGTTCTCGGTCGATCAGAAGCGCCAGTCCTACAAATGCTTTGGCTGTGGCGAAGGCGGAAATGCCTTCTCGTTTATCATGAAGCAGCAAGCGATGGATTTCCCCACTGCGGCGCGCTTTCTCGCACAAAAAGCCGGGGTCACCATCCCCGAAAAAGGGGGTAAAAAAGGTCCACGCGGCCCGAGTAAAGAACGGTTGCAGGGGCTCTGCCTCGAAGCGGCCAATTTTTTCCGCAAAGAATTGCTAGAGGATAAAGACGCGGTCGACGCGCGCGCCTACATTGATGACCGCAAACTAAATGACGAGACAGCAGAAGAGTTTCTCGTGGGGTATGCTCCCAATGAATGGGAGAAATTTCTCAAGTACGCTCGTGAAGCAGGTTATCGCGATGAGGAACTCGAAGCGACCGGCTTGACCACGGTTTCAGAAAAAACGCCGGATCGTCCGCGCGACCGCTTTCGGGATCGGATCATGTTTCCAATTCGAGATGGCATCGGAAATGTCATTGGTTTCAGCGGCCGGATTCTTAAAAAGGACGCCTCCCCCGCCAAATACATCAACAGCCCCGAGACGATTTTGTTCAAGAAGTCGCGGGTGCTCTTTGGCTTGGACCGTGCCAAGGAAGCTTTGGTAAAAGATCGGGTGGCGCTGGTCTGCGAAGGACAAATCGACGTGATTCGCTGCCACCAGTTTGGGGTTAAAAATGCGGTAGCGGCTCAGGGCACTGCGTTGACGGTTGAACAAGCCACCATCTTAAAACGCTTTGTCGATGAAGTCGTGCTGGTCCTCGATGCGGATAAAGCAGGCATCAACGCCGCCCTGCGTTCGGGCGAAAATTTCATGGGGCAGAATCTTAGCCTCAAGGTCGCCAAACTTCCCGAAGGCGATGATCCGGATACGATTCTGCTCAACAAAGGAAAAGAGGCATTCGACGAAATCATCGCGACGGCAAAACCCTTTATCGAATTTCAACTCGATGTATTAACCGACCGCGAAGACGCATCTACGGAAACGGGAATGCGGAATATTTCCAAAGCGGTGTTGGAAACCACGGCCCGGTCAAAAACTGCGGTGCAGCGTGAACAGCTCCTGCAGTCCATTGGTGATCGACTAAATATTCCGGTGGAAGCGCTTCGGGAAGACTTACAATCCATCGCGCTACCGCAAATTCAGCAAGATCGTGACCGTGATAAAAAACGCCAACAGCGCGCCAAAGAACGGGAAAGCCATGGGGCTCCCCTGCCCCAAGTCGCCCTTGCCGCCCCGGCGAAAAAAACGTCACTGGCTGAAGAAGAGCTTCTGATTCTTTTTCTCAAACATCCACAAGAGGTCCATCAGTTTACCGACGTGATCGCCCCGCAGATGTTCGACTCAGCCGCCTGCGAAGAAATTTTTGGGCACCTTTGCGGCTTGGAACCTGAGGCGACCCCGGATCAAGTCCACTTAAGTTTGAATGATCTTGAGGGACCGAGCAAGGAACTGATCGATAAGAGTCGTAGTGATACCCGGCAAATTCAAGGCGAGCTTGGGACCCATCAGGAAGCGATTCAGGATTGTGTGGTTCGGGTGAGACGAGAGCTTTTGAAGCGCGAGCGGGAAGTGTTGCGATACCGGATGACGTCGGCTGGGCCCAAAGAGAAAGCACAACTCCAGATGAATAGCGCAAAATTGACCACCGCGATGAAGGAGTTGCAGGTTGCCACCCAGCAGGGGGATTGGACGCATGCGAAGCGGGTACTAACGCTGTACGCTCCGAAAACGGTCTAACGACAATGGCACTTAGATAAGCGGTCCAGGATAAGCGGTCCAGCGTATTTTCTGCGACATGTGACATTGTGGGAATCCGCCCCGAAGCGGGCGGGATATTGTATGTAGCCCGTGTGCAAGGCCACGAAGCGGCCGCAGCGCTGGGTTACGTGCAGACGTAAGAGGCAACGAGGAGTAAGCGCTATAGTGTAAGAGAACTCGAACCGAGGCGCAGAACGTAGCCCCGCGCAGTTTAAATCCTGCTTGCATCCTGTTATGCCCGAAATCCACTAAAACGAAACCCCAAAAATTTCAGGAATCGCTTATCATACAGTTTTCATCTGCTAGGGTGTCGCCGCTACGCGGCTTAGAGGAGGAATCCGCCGGGACCACGGCCTCCTCACTTCGTTCGTCAACCATGGCTATCAATGGGTCAGCGCTACGCGCCTTTAGTCGTCTGGATTTTCATTCGTTTTTGATACAAATCGGCTTATCGAAGTGCGATTGCGGTTTAACGCTTAGCGTTTTTGGCGAAATCCCCCGCTCCTATTAAGCGACTCACCCGCCACGCAGGCCCTCAAAAATGGGATTGATTCTGTTTCGATAAACAAAGATTGAAATCGGTCCTATGGTTCGCGGTTGGAAAGCCGCTCCCCGACGGCCAAAAACCTTCAAAATTCCTAAGGAAAACCTAGAAAATCTGTCAAGGTTCTTTCCGCTTTGACATTGACAAGTACCACCCCATGCGAAAGGTATGAACTCTTTTGCAAAATCAGGAAAATTACCCAGTACATGAGCAAGTCTAGAACAACAACCAAGACGAAATCTTCTAAAGCGTCCAGCGCGAAGAAGAAAACCAAAAGCTCTGCCAAAACGTCAGCGGCAAAGAAGAAAAGTAGCGCCAAAAAAGCACCGGCTAGCAAGAAGAAAGCCAGTACGAAGAAAGTGACTGCTACAAAATCATCGGCTAAAAAAGCGACTGCGAAAAAAGCTTCGGCTAAGAAAGCATCGGCTAAAAAAGCGACTGCTACAAAAGCATCGGCTACAAAAGCGGCTGCGAAGAAAGCATCGGCTAAAAAGGCATCGGCGAAAACGACAGCGAAAAAGGCAGCTACTAAAACCGCTTCGAAGAAAACCAAGGCAAAAAAACCATCTGCGAAAAAAGCGGCCAAAGAGACAGGGAAGAAGAAAATTGAAGTGACCGCTCCAAAAGCGATCATCACCCCTTCTAAATCTGCGGAGCCAAAAGAAGCTCGGAATTCTCGTATTGCTCAGCTCATCGCCAAGGCGAAGGACCAAAATGGCTACCTCACTTATGAGGACATTCAAGGTACTTTCAAGAATTGGAAAAAGCAGGAAGACGATTATGATGGCGCGGTTCTTTTCTTAAAGGGCGCGAACATCGAAGTTCTCAAGCAAGAAGAGGTTGCTGCTTTTGAGGCCAAGGCCGCCGCGACCCAAGCTACTCGTCGTGCGAATGAAAAACTCGACGTCTTGGATGATCCGGTTCGGATGTACCTAAAGCAGATGGGGCAAGTTCCCCTTCTCACTCGGGAAGAAGAAGTCGAAATTTCCAAACGGATCGAAGAAGCGGAGATCCAGACGAAAAACATCTTTAATTCATTGGGTTGCGCCACGGAGGCCTACCTCGGCCTCCTGCAACGTCTTGAAGAAGGTGGCGAACGCTTTGACCGTGTGATTAGTGACAAGCACGTCGAGAGTCGCGACAAGTATTTCAAGGTGCTTCCACGCACCCGCTTACAAATCGACAAGCTTCACGAGCAAATCGGTGAAAAAGCGGCAAGCCTATACACCGCGAAGAAAAAGCCGAGCGATCGGGTTGAGAAGAATCTCGAAGGGGTTCGGACCAAGCTGGCCCAGCAATTTGAAAAACTGCACTTTAAGCAGAAAGCGGTAGAAGACATCGTTTCTGTGGCAGAGAAGCATTACAAGGTGTTCCGCGAAGCGCTTGATGGCATCGAGAAGCTAAGCAAACGTAGCTCGAGCAAAGCCAAAGAGCAGATTAAAGAGTACAAACGCATCATCAAGGAGCAGGAAGAGATTCAACGGCTTCCTGCCGGCGAGTTTGAGCGTCGTTTCGAATCACTCGATATGTGGATGGCAAAAGGCCACGTGGCTAAAACCGAAATGGTCGAAGCCAACTTACGCCTCGTGATCAGCATCGCGAAAAAATACACCAACCGGGGCCTCTCCTTCTTGGATCTCATTCAAGAAGGCAACATGGGCCTCATGAAAGCGGTCGAGAAATTCGAATACCGCCGTGGGTATAAATTTAGCACCTACGCAACCTGGTGGATCCGCCAAGCGATTACCCGCTCGATTGCCGATCAGGCTCGGACGATTCGGATCCCGGTGCACATGATTGAAACCATCAACAAGTTGATGCGGATTCAGAAGCAGCTGGTTCAAGAATTTGGTCGCGAGCCTTCTCCGGAAGAGATCGCAGAAGAAATGACCCTTCCGGTCGATCGGGTTCGTCAAATCCTCAAAATTGCTCAGCAGCCCATTTCGTTGCAGAGCCCGATTGGGGATAGCGATGACACGAACTTTGGTGACTTCATTGAGGACAAGTCAGCGGATAACCCCGCCGACATGACCGCGCATGCCTTGCTAAAAGAACGGCTCAAAGATGTTCTCACCACCCTTACGGAACGTGAACAGGATGTTCTCACCCTTCGCTTTGGACTGAAAGACGGATATTCCCGTACCCTAGAAGAAGTTGGCCGGAAATTCGATGTAACGCGCGAACGGATTCGCCAAATCGAAGCAAAAGCCTTGCGGAAAATGCGTCACCCGACCCGCCTTCGCAAACTAGAAGGCTTTCTCGAAGTCCGCGACTAGCGAGCTGACCAACAAGCCCACCGCTCGGGATCGACAAAACGAAGTTCTTCATGAGCTTCGTTTTTTTTTGTTCCCCTTCTGCTCTGCCAACCGGAATCGACAGGATAAAAGGTCCTCCATTTGACAGAGACCTCCCTTCACGGGTAAGGTTAAGAACATGGGCGATCTACAACATCCAGGCTGGATGCACCTCAAGGGGGTGCTGTTTATTGTCATCCTCCTGATCTCCTTAGCAGTGCTACTCGTCGAATCGTTCTCGTGGAAAAATGTGGCGCTCCTCGGCCTGATTATTTGGGCCTCAGCGAGGTTTTATTATTACATGTTCTATGTCATTGAACGCTATGTCGACCCAACCTATCGCTTCTCAGGCCTGTGGGATTTCTTTTGGCGGTACCTGCTGAAACAGAAATAACCTAGGTGTACGGATAGAAAACATTCGAGTTTTTGTGGGGAGCCGTTCTTCATGCCCCGTAGCCACTGGGTGCTCCTAGATTTTCACATAGAGAATGTGCTCCTTTGATTTGGAAATCTTCTGGGAGAAGGTATGCGTAACATGACATCCTCAATGGCTGACTGTATTTTTAACATGTACAAATTTCTAATATTTCTTTTTTGCCTGCCGGCCCTCTGCGCTCAGGATGTGATGCCCGACCAAGGCACCGAGTTCATGACGTATCCCGAACTCGTTTCCCTGAGCAAAAACCCTTGGCCTGAAGGTGCGCTCAAAGAAAAAATGAAGCGTTTTTTCCAAACACCGATTGTCAGCAACTGGGCATGGCGCGAAGGATACCGACCGGAGCCCAAAAAACATCCGCAGCTCGGGAACCATATTCGAGTAGCCTCGTGGAACATCGAGAAGTCGTTCCAAGTCGAGCGGGCCGCAGATTACATCGGGTCGGCGGAAAGCTATGCGGTTGACGTGCCCCTGCTGAAGCACGATTTTCTTGGTAAACGGCAAAATATGATGCGGCAACAGCGCCGGATCAACGGAGCAGACATCCTGATTCTTCAAGAAATGGACATAGGGGTGAGCCGGTCGGAATATGTGGATGGGGCGAAGCTGATGGCCGAGCGACTAAACATGAACTATGCCTATGCCCCTGCCCAGCTGGAAGTGGACCCTGTGTTGCTGGGGCTTGATCTGCTGACCAACCGGGCCGGTACCGTGATCGAATCTTTTGAGGTCGACCCCGAGCGATACAAAGGCGTCTTTGGCTCAGCGGTACTTTCGCGTTTCCCGATTAAAGATGTCATTTGTTTTCCGCTGAAAACCCAACCTTATGACTGGTATACCGAGGAACGAAAAATTCCTTCGGCGGTGGAGGGCGGCAAGCGCTTCGCGACCCGAGCCCTCTTCCGCAACTACACCAAGCGGGAACTGAAAGCTGGCGGGGGGCGACCCTTCTTCCGCGTGGACTTGCATGTACCAGGTCTGCCTAAAGACACCCTCACGGTGATCAATGTGCACCTTGAAATTAAATGCCCACCCTCAGGCCGTGAGGCGCAGATAAAAGAGATCCTGAGCTATATTAAGCATATCGATCATCACGTGGTGTTAATGGGAGATTTCAATGCGTCGGCGATCGATGTGTCCCCGACGAACCTTAAGAAACTTGGCTCGAAGTTCGCGACAGACAAAAGTAATTGGCTCTCTGCACTTGTCACCGTGCTGACCCCGCAATCGGCCACGATCAATGCGGCCCGTCGAGCCGGCAATGCATTGAAAAATTTCCAAGATCCGCTCGCACCAAATTTCCCCGTGATATTCGCGAACAAAGTGAAGCCAATGTTCGATCGGATCCAGGAGTTCCGTTTTGATGATGGTGCGGTGTTCGACTGTCGCGGAGATGCCGAACGCTCGGTTTTTGGCATCGAACGACCGCTGGCAAATAGCAATCAGCGCTCGCGTTACAAAGGCTTTCATCAATCTTTCAGCGTGAAACGGCCCATCGGCTTTGTCGGCTTGCAACGTCTCGACTGGGCGTTTATCAAACGAGCGAAACGCTACGAAGGAACGTCGGATGGACCGTACGCTCTCGCCCCGCATTTCGGTGAGACCTTGTTCGAGTTCAACTGCAGCTTAGAAAATCCTGTCTCCGATCACAGTCCGAATATTCTTGAATTGCCAATCGGCGAGCCTGACTTTAGTAAAACAAAGAGAGACTACTTTCATCCGATTCGCTACCAAGAAAACTGGGTACATATTAGCGACCCACCCGACACGATGCGCCTCTCTCTTTCGGACCGGATGAAAAGCAATTCTTTTGGCCATGATCCCGAGAACACCTACAGCCTAGGCTTCAACTTGCGCTTACGATACCTCGATCGCGACCTCGGGACAAAATCAGATGACAAGACATTCGAAACCAATGCACGCGTGCATGGCGACCTGCGGTTTGCCTCGGGCTGGCGTGCGTTTGCCGAAGGGTTTTTTAGCGTAACCTCAGATGACGACCCCGCACGCCTCGCGGAGAGCGAAGAAAGTATCGGCATCGCCAATGCCTTTGTTGAATATCATCAGGCGGCCGGCGCACTCCGCCTCGGTCGTCAGATGTTTGACATTGGGGAAGGACGTCTGCTCAGCATAAATCCCTGGGCCTCAACCCTTCGCTCTTGGGATGGCGCAGCGGTCGAGACAGGTGACGACGATTGGGATGCTCGCCTGTTTGGAGGCTGGCTTGTAGAAGGCGATCGAGACAGATTTAACACCTCGAATGACGATCAACTGCTTGCGGGACTCGAACTCAATAGCGCCAGCGGGATCGGTGCCTACCTATTAGCGAATCGCAAAGAACAGCTAGATCGTAAAACACTCACTGGCGGGCTAAGGGGAAAGCGATACTGGGGCGGATTCGATGCAAACGGAGAAGTTGCCTTGCAAGCTGGTAAGGCTGGCAGTGACGATCAGGAAGGACTGATGCTTTCGGCTGAAGTGGGCTACTTGAGTCACGAATTGCCATATCACCCACGCATCTGGCTTGGGTTCGATTTTGCGAGTGGAGACGATGACCCAAACGATGCCGATCTAAAAACTTTCGATGCGCTTTATGGCAACACGCATCATTCACTTGGCATCGCCGACGTGGTGGGTCGGCGGAATCTAATTTCGTTCAGTCAAGGAATCCAGCTCGCACCCAATGGCGAAACATCGCTGGGGATCAGCCATCATTGGCTTCTCCGAGCAGAGGAAGAGGATGCCATCTACCAAGCGAATGGTAAGCCTTATGACGAGGCGCAGATTGGTACTGGAGATGTCATCGGAAGCGAACTTAATCTGACGTATCACTTCCGCCTGAACCCGAATTGGCGAGCCACGCTCGGCTACGGAACTTTATTCGCGGATGATGCCTTCGTCGACGATAGTAATCGCCAAACCTTCTTTGGCCAAGTGGAATGGATCTACTAACTCTTGATCTCCAAGGAAATCACCTCGGCCATAGTCCTACAATAGCCGAAAAGCGAATCTATGCGGCAAAAAAGAGGCGCGAACCCAATGGGTCGCGCCTTTTGCCTGAAACCCAAGGGCCCAGTCGTCGAATAACCCGAGGGCTTAGCTAGACGCCAAACTCATCAAGAATTCCGCATTGGAATTGGTTTTCTTCAATTTGCTGATAACCAGCTCCATCGCTTCAACCGGCGGTACACCGTTCAAGGCTTTGCGAAGAATCCATGCCTTGTTCAACTCGTCTGCGTGCATGAGCAGGTCCTCTTTTCGTGTACCCGAGCGTTCGATATTGATGGCAGGGAAGACACGCTTCGCAACCAAGGCGCGGTCGAGATGGAGTTCCATGTTACCCGTGCCTTTGAATTCTTCAAAGATCACTTCGTCCATTTTACTTCCGGTGTCGACCAAAGCGGTTGCGAGAATGGTTAGACTACCACCCCCTTCGATATTCCGAGCCGCTCCGAAGAAACGCTTCGGCTTGTGCAATGCATTTGCATCGACACCACCGGTGAGAATTTTTCCGGAATGCGGTGCGATGGTGTTATAGGCACGCGCGAGACGGGTGATCGAATCCAATAGGATAATCACGTCTTCGCCTTGCTCAACACGGCGCTTGGCCATTTCGATCACGATATTCGCAACCTGTACGTGGCGAGTGGGTGGCTCATCAAAAGTCGAGCTAATCACTTCGGCTTTGGTTGTGCGCTGCATGTCGGTGACTTCCTCCGGACGTTCGTCGATCAAAAGGATGATCAATTTTGCATCGGGATTATTCGTCGAGATCGAATTTGCCATGCGCTGCATGAGAACCGTTTTACCGGTGCGTGGTGGCGCAACGATGATACCACGCTGGCCGAGGCCAATCGGGGCAACGAGATCGACAACTCGCATCGATACATCACCCTTATCATCGGACTTGCCGGTTTCCATAACCAGCCGCTCGTCTGGAAACAGAGGCGTTAAGTCATTAAAGGGTACCAACTTTTTCGCGTTTGGATCACGACCATTGATCGCATTCACTTTAATCAAAGCAAAGAAGCGTTCTTTGCGATCACGAGGAGCGCGGATTTCGCATTCAACGTAATCACCGGCTTTTAAGCCAAAGCGCCGAATGTGAGAAGGTGGGACGTAAATATCTTCCTGAGTGGTCAGGTAATTGTAGCGGGCAGAGCGTAAAAAGCCAAAGCCGTCCTGCAAAACTTCCAAGGTTCCGTGACCGGCAATGCGGCCAAGTTCTTTGTCATGCAGTTTAAGAATTTCGAAAATCAATTCGTGCTTGAGAAGACCATTTGGATCTTCGATCTCGCACTCTTCAGCATTTTTAATCAGCTCAGGCAGGGGCATTTCCTGCAGGTCGAAAAGATTAATGAGTGGGCCGGTACGCTCGGGCTCAGGCTCGCGATTGTGGCGATTCTTACCTTTTTTACGATTCCGGTTCCGGCTGTTATTGTTTCCACCGCCTTGGTTATTCCCACCGCCTTGATTATTACCGCCGCCCCCACGTTGATTGCGGTGATTCTTTTTTCGGTCGCCTTTATTACCAGAGTTACCGGAGTTACCATCGCTGTTATTGCCACGGTTATCGTCGCCATCGTTGTCGTGGCCACCACCGTTATTCCTGCCGCTGCTCTGGGTGCCATCGCTGCTTTGCTTGCCACCGTCGCTTTTGTTGCCGCCGTCGCTTTTGTTGCCGCCGTCGCTTTGGTTGCTTTTGGCGTCAGGCTTATCGCTACCGCTCGATTTCGCATCTTTGTCCGCACCCGTTTTGGCGGAAGACGAAGCAGCGGACGAAGAAGAAGAAGAAGAAGAAGAAGAAGAAGAAGAAGAAGAAGAAGAAGGCGACGACGAATCAGCAGAAGAATCTTTAGCGTCCGAGCTGGCTGCCTTAGCCTTAACCTTAGAGGCAACTTTCTTGGATGTGGTTTTCTTCTTTGACGCCGCTTTTTTGCGGGTCGTTTTTTTCTTCGAAGCGGATGCAGAAGGGTCGGAATCGGAAGAAGCGCTTTTGGACGCCTCTTCGGTTGGTTCAGTTGCCATGATGTACAATATTTTTAGGTGTGTCTACTGACGAAGTGTGGACCGAAACGGCTTATGCGATTTGCTGCAGCACGTTAAGGGTTTCCCGTTTCAAATCAGCCAAGGAACCGGTGTTCCAAATGGTGAAGTCGGCTCGCTCAATCTTGCGTTCGAGTGGCCATTGGGAGGCGATGCGCTGATGAGCTTCAAGCTCACTGTGGCCTCGCAGTTGTAGACGTTTCTGCATGGTATCTGAGTCACAAGCAACACAAATTTCAGCGTCGAAGGGATATTTTATGGCCACCTCATAATAGAGCGGAATGATTACGACTGCGCAGCCGGATTGCTCCCGTTGAAGATCGGCCCATGCCCGCCAGCGCGCCGCGATCAACGGGTGAACCATCGCGTTAAGTCGCTTTCGTTGTGCAGGATCTGAAAAAACGATTGGGCCAAGAATTCCCCGATCAATCTCGCTATCCGCATCCAAAATTTTCGGGCCAAAGGCGTTGACCACCTGCGTATACCCCTCCTCCCCTTTGCGAAGAACCTGATGACCAACGTGATCCGTGTCCAACACAGGCACCCCAGCCTCTTCGAGGAATTGCGCCACCGTACTTTTCCCACACGCGATCCCACCCGTAAGTACGGCAACTTTTCCAGGAGCCATTTTTTCTGGTTGATTCATTCGATTCACATCGAGGTGGTGGACCCCGTTAGGGCGCAGGAGCAGCGGGCGGAGGCGTGGACGGGATTGGAGCAGCTGCCGGCCCAGTTGGAGCAGGTACCGGTCCAGCTGGAGCAGGCGGTGGCGCTGGAGGTCGTGGGGCTAACTCAAGATTACGATCCTCCATCCGCTTGATCCGTTGGGCCAAGGCCAGGGCCTCCTCGTTCCGGTGATCAATTTCGAAGGCGGTACGCAAAAAGGCAGCCGTCTTTTCGAAGTCGTAGTCGAATTGTCCGTGCTCATTCTTGCCGACGTCGATGGCAAGCTGCAGGGCAACGTTGAATACGGACTCGGCAAGCTCCACGTACTCCCCGGCCACGTGAAGATCTTCATCGGTGATAATTTTATACACTTGGTACTTAATATTTTGCACCGTATCGAGCTGCCGGAACCACCGACCGCCGATCTGAGAATCACGCCCATCGCGTTC
>Ga0209187_1000639_pt1 | contig 54669 bp, 46 predicted proteins | sample BantaG_FD_187430 | JGI IMG/M metagenome (GOLD analysis project Ga0209187, IMG submission 187430) | Marine algal microbial communities from Bantry Bay, Ireland - BantryBay_4 metaG (SPAdes) (version 2) | ecosystem: Host-associated > Algae > Red algae > Unclassified | place: Bantry Bay, Ireland...
CAGATCCTCTTGGTTGTTACTTTATTGGTTGCACTCTAAAGATAACAAAACCAAGAGGATTTTTTGATTCTACTGCAATATATTTTCAGTCAATACAGACGCTTATCTGTTTCTGGATGGGCACTAGTTAGTTAGCTTAAGCTCGTACACGGTAGCGCTGCTGGAATTGCAGTCTTGCGTGTGAATAAACGCCGCTGTCCTGTCTTCGTTCCAAACCATTTTTCCATAGCAATCTCTGTGATCTTGCTCATAGTGTACTGTCCAGGGCTGCGAGACCGAATTTCGGTATAACAGCTTGATACCATCGGCTATTGCCCACTGCCGGCCGTTTTTATCAAAAAAAGTCTGGCTGGCGTTTGATGGTGACTCTTCCTTTATCCATTGTTGTTGCGAATAGTTGAAATGCACAAGCTGTCGTCCTTGGCCAACAGGGCTAACCAGCACGTGAGGTTGGCCTAGAGCATCGACTTTTAAGTCTGCAATTGTGTGAAATAGCTCTTCATTATCGAAGCCGATATTTCCGCACACCGATGATGTTATGGGTAGGTTTAAATAATCCCCCTTTAGCGAATAAAAGTTTGCGCCATCACTGGAGTGTGCATGGCAGGGCCTGTTTGACTGTGAGCCAGCAATACCCGGTCGCCAAAACCACATAACGTGCATATCGCCAGATTCGGTGAATGCCAGTTTTGGGTGATAGACAGTCCATCCTGTCTCTGCCGCCAGCGCGTTGATGTTGCTGTAAGAACCTGGTATCACAATGACGTCGTCGCGGTCTATTTGTACTGAAGTGCCCACGGTCTTCCACAGCCGGCTTTGCTCATCGTAGGATGCCAGAATACCGCTCATGGTTCTTTCCCAAAACGGTCTTGCAGGTTTTGCAGCGGCTCTGTAAGTAAGAAACAATTGACCACTGTGGTCTTTGTAGAAAGCTGGGTAAGTGATTTGGCTTCCTGGAAGTACAGCGGTGCCCAAAGAGTCGAATTTGGTTACGTTGTCAAATTCCAGTTGAGCAAATTGTTCGTCACTGACTTCTTGTCCTTTGAATTCAAAGTAATCTAAGTTGTGCGGTTGACTGGACACAACATACTGCCACGGTGTGTTGTGCATGTTGTAGGCGACATGAATAATACCGCTTCGATCAACACCGACTGAGGGTGGTGTATGCCAACGGTCATAAATAGTGTTGTTAGAAATGGTCGCAGTTCGCCAATTCCACTGCTGGTTACTGCCTATTTTCCCCTGTTTAATAGTAGTTGTCTGCCGAATTCCGTCACCGTCTCCGTTAGCGCCAACTTCTACGGCGACAATATAGACGTAGCCATCTTTAGTATCGATAGGTGTTTGCTGCGTGTGCAGCTGGCCTGAAGATGTTGGCGATCTATCAAGTATTCGAGTCACTTGCCAGTCTGGTGGCGGGGGTTCTGGTTCTGGGCCGGGAGTCTGGGCCGGTTCAATCCCAGTCGACTCTGTTGCTGTCGGGTCTATTTCTATCGAACTTTCTTCTAAGGATTCTTCAAAAGAAGCTTCTGAATGGGCCGTCGCATCCAGTTGGGCATCAGAGACAGGTGGGCCGGTCTCGGTGCTTTGAGATAGTGATGTGTTATTCGAACTGCAGGAAACTAACAGTATTGCAATAAGTGTCAGTGCGCAATGCACGGTTATGTGTGGGTACATTGACCAATTTTCCATTCAGCGAACTGCACTCGATTAAGCTAGAAGTACAGCAGCTCATTTTTTGGTGAAAAGCACCTTGATTTTCAGGTAATTTCTGCAATTTCGGCGTGCGCATTAAACTAGTCTAAACATTAACATAGAACGGTTATTTGGTTCGAGGACGCGCCTGATGCAAAATGCGATAGCTATCACAGTTTTTATTGCTCACGGCTTTCCCCACCGTTGTTGGTCGGATAGCAGCAAACACATGAATGCAGAATTACACGGACACACACCTCAAAATTGAAGTTACTGGATTATAAAGACCCACGAATGGGTTATTTTCAATCAGTGGTTTTCGCGCTAACTTCATGTTTGAGTGCCGGAAGTTACGCAGTTTGAGCGCTGTGGTCGTAAACTAGCATCAATTTGCTTGTATAATCGTGTCTCTTGGTAAAATCAGACTACTCAACTAAAGGAGCGAACCGGTTGTCGCTTGATATCCTTATTCCCAAAGCCAGGCGCAACAAGCTTGGATTGTTGGTGCGTGAATGTTATATGGAGCTAAAGAGCAAACGATCGGATAAGCTAAGCAGTAGAAGAGTTCACGACAAAATTAGTGCAAGTGATGAGGCCATTCCAAGTTCGTCGTCTTGGCAGTTTCGTTCATCGCTTCCCGTGGCCGAAAAGGTGTTCCAACAGACATCGACTCAGTATCGTCAAGACTGTTATGCAAACGGGGCAATAGTAACTAACTTTGAGTATCACTTAAGTGTGCTAACCGAGAGCTCTTTGGTTTCGAACGGTGTGACCCACGTGTCGGTTTATGATGCATCTGGTGCACTAGTGCCGATGTACTCGCGTGTAAAACACATTAACAAGAAGAAGAGCCAATTAAGCCTGGCACCCGTAAGGCACATAGGTGGCGTCAGTGCAAACTTGTACGGCAATGTTGAGAACACAGCGGGCAACTATGGCCATTGGATGATTGATGCCTTGGCCAGATTGTTTTTAATAGAAAAACAACACAGTTTAAACTCTATCGACTATTTCGTTGTACCGAAACTGAAATACGATTTTCAGTTAGACAGCCTGGTCGCGTGTGGAATACCCAAGAATAAGATTCTCGAGATAGACACGCTGGAATGTTTTAGCTTCGACTCACTAATTTGCGTGTCTCCTCCAAGAGCCTCTAGTTCGGGTGTTTGTCCTGGGTGGGTTATAGATAACTACAGACAGCGTATACTTCCCGTAGAAACAAGTAACGACACACCTAAGAGGCTCTATATTTCTCGTAAAGACGCTAGTAGTCGCAGCTTCACCAATGAGCATCAGTTAATTGATGTTTTAGAACGATACGATTTCCAATCAGTAGAATTGTCGCAGTACAATTTTTCCGATAAGGTCGCCTTGTTTGCTAACGCACAATGCATTGTTGGTTTAACAGGTGCGGGAATGACTAATTTGATGTTTTGTCCTATGAAAGCATCAGTTCTTGAGCTAATGCCGCGCAGCAATGTTTACTATTTGTACTCGTCAATATGTGGTCATCTTTCTATTAGACATATACCTGTCATTTTTAAAAACGGCGACCTGCTGAGTAAATTAAACAAGTTCCATGGCAATCTCCATCTAGACCCGGAATTGCTTGAATCCAATCTAAAGCTGCTGTTCAAAGACGAGTAAACCAGATGGGTAATCCCAGACTGATAGTCTCGGGACGGTAATCCAGGTCTGGTAACCCAGTTCAATAATCGTAAGTCCGATAACCTCAAGACTAGTTGTTCAGCTCGACAACTTCGCTATCACTAAATAGTTTGAGATTCGTCGCATTTTTGTCCGAATGACCCGAAATTAATATTTTCATTACTCTCGTGGTTTGGAATTTGCGTGGTTTTCGGCTGATATTCCATTGAAGACAGACTCATGAGCAAATACTTAAAAACAGCAAAAAGACCGTTTGTGTACGGCGTTTTTCTTAGCATGGCCACTTTAGCGGGGTGTTCGAGTTCTTCATCGACTCCCATGACCGATGAAGTTGATGTAGTTGGAAGCGATACATCCGATATATTGGCTGATCAAGTGGCAAACGACGCCAGTTTGGGTGGGTCCGTTTTACAGATTCTACAACTGGTTAAGTCGGGCAGTGTGGAAGCGCTTTCTGAACTAAATCAAGCCTACTTCTCAGGCATACTTGCAGCTGAGCGTCTGGATTGCATTGATGAAAATGCGGGTGCTCCAGTGCTTGAATACTACTGCGGTGAAGACGGAATTGGTGAAAGACTCACCGATTTTGGTTACTCGGCTTTTGCGATCAGTGTGGCTGATGATAATCAATGCAGAGATGCACTGCTAAACAATACTGACGCAAATGCTTGTACGCTGAATTACTCAGATAGTGAGCAAGCTGGTGAGTGGTTTGTGAAGTATTCGCTTTCATCCGACAGCGCTGTAGCTGTAGAGAAGTTGACTTTGTCTGAAGGTGTCGTGCCCGAATTTGTGGAGTTCGAATCGGGTAGCCCAATATGCGAAATCACGATAACAGCGCAAGATAATATTGAGTACAGCGATCAGACTACCTGTCGAGTAGCTGTTGCTCAAGTTCTGGCTATTCTGCAAACACCTCAATTTTAATCTTAAAAAAACGAATTAAAATACGCAGCGCGTTTATGGGGGAGGTAATTGACTCCCCCGGTTCTCATTTGTACGAATTGTCCATTTCCCTTATTTTACTTTTCCAGCACTTTAAATGGCAGCACTGCTGCATGAAATAGTGCTTGCTTACACTTTCTATTGAAGCTGGTCACAAATCTTCTTTGCGCTTGTGATTATGCACACATCCTGCGGTCAACTAAAGCATTTGTAACTCTAGTTATTCCCTGCGTGCCGATAAATGTGTTGGGAACCAGATTGCGTCCAGTGGGCTTTACCGTTCATTTTACTGACGTGATGTCACAACAAAGTAAATAGAGATAATCATGGCACGATGTAAACTCGGTGTAGTGAGCGGTTTTTGGAGACCGGTACCACTTTTGTCTGCAATGCTTGTTTTGAGCGCTTGCGGCTCTGGAGCAGAAGCTCCGTTTGAAGGTGAAGAAGGTATTCAGACCAGTAACTCCGCCGACAGCGCAGTGGTTGGTGAACCCGGTACATTAGTTTTCGCCCCACCAGTGCCTGTTGATGCGACTGCACCGATTATTGGCGCAGCTACGGACGCTGAAACAACTGTGGCGGAGGTACCTGTCACCGTTATACCTGAACCGGTTGTGACGGAGCCAGAACCAGAGCCAGAGCCAGAACCAGAGCCAGAACCAGAGCCAGAGCCAGAGCCAGAGCCAGAGCCAGAGCCAGAGCCAGAGCCAGAGCCAGAGCCAGAGCCAGAGCCAGAACCAGAGCCAGAACCAGAGCCAGAGCCAGAACCAGAGATTGCTGCGGCTGAGCCTGATCTTGGTTTCGCTACTCACTCAATATCAATTGGTTCTCAGGTAGGTGATGTGGAGAAGATAATATCTGATCTGACAGTATCGACTGCTCAATTAAATATTCAACAAAGCCCGATCGATACCGCACACGGTTATTTGTACACAGCAAATATCGAGCATGGTCCCAGGGGCGATGCCAAAGGCTTCGATTTACATACCATATTGCGTAAAGGCAAGCAGAATGAAGACGGTAGCTGGAGCTGGGAAGAGAAACTGATTGAAGACCGAACTCTTCATGATGAATGGCATACCGCACCTTCTGTTGGCATTGATAAACAGGGTACCATCCATGTTGTCTACAATCTGCATAACTTTCCGTGGCAGTACAAGCGCTCCGAAACACCACATGACATGGATTCATTGGAATTTAGAGGACAAAGCGTCAGTAATGAAGAGCTCAGACGTACTTACGAAGAGAACAAAACCAGCTTTCCGACTTTAGGAGAAGCTGAAATACCAGGCAATCAGATAACCTACCCAGCTTTTTATAAAGACCAAAACAATGATCTGTACCTGACGTATCGATTTGCAGCAACACCAGCTCAACGATTCAAAAACCGTACAATGAGCTCGGGCATTGCTGTGTACAACACCAAGGCGTCAGTATGGGCTCCTATTGGTAAGGCGATATCGCTGGATTCAAGTGACTATAAGCCACATCCTGATTCACCCGCTACCGTAGTGTCATACGCTGGTGAACGTGGCTGGACAGCTTATCACCCCAGATTATCATTTGGCCGTAACAATCGTATGCATGTGCAGTGGTTTTGGAGAAGCGGTATTGCTGGTACCAAATTAACAAGGCCTTGCTTGTTCTCAACCGACGACCGGGTTAAATTCTTTGATATAAAAGGTTCAAGTGTCGGTTTACCGGCGGTCTCTGGGGATTGCGGTAACCTGGGTTACAACAACAGTCAGGAGTTTTATAGCATCGGTAACACCGCAGCTGATAGTGAGGGTAATCCTTACGTTCTGTTGAGCCCTACCAACGACACTCGAAAAATTCTTCACTACGATAGTGGCAGTAATTCTTGGGTCAGAGAAGATGCGCCTTCAAACGCGACAGAAATATTCTTTGATGCAGACGATAACCTTTGGGCTATCGGGACTGGCATAAAAGTATTTAAACGCAACAGGGGTGGAAGTAACTGGGAAAGCCTGTACGACGAAGGTTCAAAAACCTATTGTTACCCACGATCTAAATTAAACGAAGACAAATCTGTTGCCTTTATTCATGCACAAAGCTGTGATTCGAAGAGGGTAACGATTTATGGTGTACGTTTAAAATAGACGACTGCTACCGATAGGTAATGGCTGGTCGGTGCTATTCAAGCGGCTTAAGGTCGGGGGTTAAGTCAATCATTTTGACGGATACTGTATTCTCCCTGCAGCTAGGTGAGTAGATATAAACTCTCGACTTGTCTATATTTAGTGACGCTCTGGGTCGGCACTCTCTTTTCTCATCGGCTATAAGCACCTTGAGCCATTGTTTCTCTCCCGATCGTCTGACCAATATGCTCAAACCAGAGGCCAGCGCCCACAAGTTGTCGTGCTTGTCGAAGAATACTTCTGTGGCCCCGTAAGGTGAATCTTCCCAAAGCCATTGATTGTTGATAAAACTAACCAGTTTTCGGCTGCCTCTGATCGGGCTGAGGATAAGGTGCGGGCGGCCCTTGGAATCGACAGCAGAATTACCAATACTATTAAATTTTTCGGTGTCGGATACACCTAATATATTGCTACAGTCTGTTGACTTAGCGGGTAGTTCAACCACAGCATTGCTGCTGTTTCTAAATTCGATTTTATCTTTGCTCTGTAGATAACATGGTCTGCTTATTTCGGACCCGGCGATTCCTTCACGCCACATCCAGCTAACACCCATTTCGTTGTCGGGCCCAAACATGAGCCGCGGGTGATAGGAAGTCCAGTCAGCCTGCATAGCGAACGCTTTAGGAATGATAGGGTCGTCGAAGAACTCTGTCCAACTTTTTTTATAATCGCCTTTGGTCAGTTCAGGTGCCACTCCGATATTTTCCCAAACCTTGGCTTCGGTGTCGTACTTTGCAATAGCAGAGCTCATGGCTCTGTCTTTAAATTTTCGGGCAGGTTTTGCAGCATACCGATAAGTAATGTACAGGTCTTGATTGTTGTCTTTAAAAAAAGCCGGGTAGGTTACCTGATTACCTGCAATGGCAGCCTTGCCCAAGCTTGGAAAATTAGTTCGGTTATCATTTTTGAAAATTGAGATATCTTTTGTAGTCAGTTCCTCGCCCAGAAACTCGAATGTATTTATGTCTTCGGGTTCAGTGGATACCGAATATTGCCATGGAAGGTTATGCATATTGTAGGCAACGTGTATGTAGCCGCCTTTATCCACAGCCACTGACGGCACCGTGTGCCAGGCGTCGGCGATGGTACGATTTTCTACGACGTGCTCTGTCCATGACCATTTTCCCGTGTCCTCTTCAACACCTTTCCGTATGGTTGTGTGCAGATCAATGCCGTCAGTATCGCCCGAGGGTCCAGCTTCGATGTTGGCAATATAAACACTGCCCTCATGGTTATCGATAGGAGATTGCTGTGGTGTTTTTTGAAATTTGGACACAGGCAAAGCTTCAAGAATAGTAACCACTTCAGGCGGCACAAAATTGTCATCTGCCAGAACTGAGAGACTCAAAGCAAGTGTCAAGCTCAATACCGCAGAATTGATTGCTGTCCAGCGCAGAAAGCCTCTTGGACCTGTTTCGCTTGACCAGTCGATTTGCGAAAGATCAGACTTATGCTTGTTTTGATGGGGCATTGGATAAATCAGGAAGCTCGTTAATTGAGAATTGCTATACATGCAACCAAAAATCCGGCCGTATTAGGTGCGAGTGGGTAGTTTGGGTGCGTTTTATCGGTAGTGCAACTGCCCCAGAGCTGATTTTTCAATTAGTTTCCTATAGCGAGGTTGTAAGTGTGGAGTGGCGCATGTGATCAGATTGCCTTCGCTGAACAGTCTGCCCAGGTTCGCAAAATGAGTAAGCCTAAGGTACCCAGCCAAACAGTAATTGAGCTGGTTTGCTATCCTAATCAACGCTTACAATAACCCCGAAGCCCACGGAATAGAAAAATCGCATGAGAGTCGTCTTCGTTCAAAAATTTGTGCCTCACTATCGACTGCCGTTTTTTGAAGCATTGCGGGCTCGATTAGCTGACAAAGGGATTGATTTTCAGCTGATCTATGGTCAACCGGATCCTTTTGAGGGCTCAAAAGTAAAAATGGAGCACCCATCGTGGGGGAACAAAGTAGTCAGCAAAATACCCAAAGTTGCAGGTCGTTATCTGTATTGGCTGGGTGCGATAAAATATTTAAAGAAAAACGATATGGTGGTGGTTGAGCACGCAGCAAAACTGTTAGACAACTACATTATTTATCTGGCCAGCCGAGTCGGGTATTTAAAAATGGGCTACTTCGGGCATGGCGAGAATTTTCAAAGCAGGCACGAACTGGCTGTATCTCGAATAGTTAAAGAATCGATGCTTAAGAAAGTAACGCGCTGGTTTGCTTATACAGAAGTTTCGCGTCAGAGTTTGCTCAGGCAAGGTGTTGATGATCAGAAAATTTCCGTTGTGAATAATACGCTTAAAGCACCCGAGAACGATTACTCGAGCGTAGAAAAAGTGGCTGGGAAGTTCGTTTATATTGGCGGTTTGTACGAAGACAAACGATTTGACATATTATTGGCAGCTGCTGAGATGGTGGCGAATGAGATTCCTGAATTTATCTTGCATGTGATGGGAGCAGGGCCGATGCGAGGTGAGATAGAAGAAGCCGCCAAAGAGCATAATTGGCTTGTCTATCACGGCTCTATGTACGGAGAAGAGCGTAATCAGATGCTTGCAAGCAGTGTCGGTATGTTGATGCCGGGGCTTGTGGGTTTGGTGGCAATAGATTCGTTCTTCTTTCGTTGTCCAATTTTGACCTCTGATGCTGGTCAGCACAGTCCGGAAATAGCCTACCTCGAACACGATTTGAACGCATTAGTGGCACCCAACGAAAGAATGCCAGACACATATGCTCAGATGGTGCTTCGATTTATTCAAGAGCCAGGTTTGTCTGATCGACTACAAGAGGCCTGTGCTAACAGCGCGGGTGAGTACACCATTGAGAATATGGCGCTAAGGTTTTGCGAGGGAGTAGAGCAATGCTGGGTCACCGACAGCTAGTTCACTTGCAATACTTTCACTTGCAATATATTCACTTGCAATACTAAGCGTCTTCAATTCGCTCTTTCGCCAGTGTTTGTGCTCGTTTCCGTTTAAAGAACGCGATGGCGACCAGCTCGCCAACAATCACAAACAGCAGCGCAACATACACCTGCCCGAAAATAAATCCGGCTACTAACATCCCCGTCAACGATACTGCCAAAGCAGCGAGTGCAACCTGCATCAGGTATTTAAACTGCATACTCACAACGAAAAACTGCCCCATCCAAAATCGCGGAATAGTAATCAGCAATGACACTACCCAGATAAGCAAAAACCACTTAACTTGTTCATATTCTGGAATCAGGGCATTGAGCAAACCACTAAAGTGGGCTCCAGTAAGCAAGAGAATATAGAGGCTGGAAAAGATAAGGTTTTTGTTTTGAAGTTTATCAATGTGCACTTCCAAAGCTGCAAATCCAGAATTTTTAAAAGCTCTTCTTAAGTTGGGAATCGAGCTGTTGATCAGGCCCTGATTTACCACTGAAATAGGCATAACCAGCAAACGCGCCAGGCTAAAATAGCCGGCCACCAATGGGCCTGCAACTAGCATCAAAAATGGGTTGAAGCTTTGATTCTGTGTCCAGTTTACACCCAGACCAACCAAGCGAAAGCGGCTTTGCCTGAAATAGCCCTCGAACACACTTTTCACATAGCCCCAGCTTTCCCAACGAGCATCAAGAATGGAATTGTAGAAGTACTGATTAAAAATCAAACAAACGATGGTGCTAAAAGAAAAGCCCAGAAAAATGCGGTGAACCACTTTCTCTGGTGCGCTGTATGAAGCGACTAACAAGAGTATGCATGCCAATGTTACGGCATATATCAGGGTGTACCTGAACGAATGTTTATGACGGTTAGTGACGTAAAGATATTGTCTTGCAGCATCAAAGTAGCTATAGAAAAAAACGAAAAGTTCGCACGCAATGAGCTCGTCGCGATATCTGATAAGGACATTGTCTTCAGATAGTGTTGTTAATGCAAAAAGGGTAGACAACAGTACCGTTAAAAAAATCACGCTCATCATGGCCAAAGTGGCAAGAAAAACGGCTCGTCTTTGCGTTGTGTCTAAGGTTGAAATTTCAAGCGTCATTTGTCTTAACAAAAGCGTCGAAATAAACGCATTGCCAAAGGACGCAAGCACAAACATAAAGCTGTAGATGCCGAACCAACTAACACCAGCAGTCGCCACGACAACAATCGACGCCAGCATGCTTGATGCGCTAAACAGGATTTGCTCAGCAACGGTGAAGTACTGCTGTTTTGATCGACCGTCGAGAAACTTCGAAGTGAATCTTTCGGTGATGGCCATCCTGTCTATGTTAGTCGTATTAAATAGCATTAATTTTTTCGCAATGGTAACAGCATACTGGGCTCGGATGAGCACCAGTCAGCCCGTAGCGATGGAATATTTCGAACGCAGCAGGACAACAAGATAAGCAGAGGCGCAAATGGTAGCCAAAATATCGCCGAAAAATGGCAAAGCTTTGTGTCTTATAGCAACTGCGCCTGTAGGATTAACGGGTAAGGCGAAGCAACTTAGCCGTCTTTTCAACTGTAGTATAATTCTGGGCCGCGCTGGCTCAGGCTGGCCTTATCATTAGCGGTCAGAAATAGAGCGTAGCGGTGCATTGTCAGACAAGAATAATCCAGCAATTTATCCTGCAGTGACGGTTGGCGTAATCACGCACAGCAAGCGATTAGCCGCTTTTGAGAAGCTGTTATCTTTTTTGTTGCCTGCAATTGAGCATTATCGTGGGCAGTGTGAGTTGCTGGTGGGAAACAATTCCGGGACTGAGCACCGGCAGCAGATCGAACGATCGATTGAGCAATCGGGCTTAGAGTCGGTTTGTTCCTGCCGACTTGTTGACTCACCCGAAAACAATATTGCTGTGGGCCGAAACTGCGTTATTGACAATACGAATGACGATTGGCTTGCATTTATTGACGATGATGAATTTCCAACAGCAAACTGGCTAAATGAGCTGTGCGAGGTAATGCTTGAATTCGACGTCAAGTTGGTGGCAGGGCCTATAGTACCGGTTTACGAATCAGGCACAGCCAAATGGATAAAATCCATCGATGTTCATAATATGAAAGGCCTTTCCACGGGCGATTCCGTTCCCTATGCTGCTACGGGAAACTTCCTGATGCATTTGCCATCGATCAAAGGTGCGCGATTAAACACGGCGTACGGTAAAACCGGCGGCTCCGATACCGAGTTCTTTTTAAGACTAACCGCAAGTGAAACCCCATTGACAATGCTTTGGGCCGAAAAGGCTGTGGTGCACGAAGATATTCCGGCTGCAAAGTCAACGACTCGCTACGTTGTAAAGCGTAGCTTAAGTCAAGGCAATAATTACAAAAGAGTTTTGAGCCAGGCTGGAAAAATTAAGTCCCCGATATTGTTTAACCTTAAAGCCATTGCTGTAACGGCGGTTTCACTTTTAGTTGCTGTTCCGCTCGTGCTGATTGGGCACGCCACTGCAGGGGACTGGGTGAAACGTGGGTTTTCCAATATGGGCAAGTTTTATGACCCAAGTGGCCACTTGTACAAGTGAATAACATGCCTTCGACTAAGAAAAGAAAAAGTAGCTCGTCGAAAAGACGCAAGGCCGATACCGCCAGCCCTGAGGGTATCAGGAAGAGGTCGCTAAAGAGATGGGCACGGGCGGCATTTGATCGATTATCTACTTCGCCATTTTTATTAAGCTTGCCATTATCGCTGCTATTTCTGTCTCAGTTGACTGATTTTCTTGTGTTATTGAAAGTAACTGATGCATCGTCACTGCTAATTTTTAGTGCGCAACCGGTACAGTCGGATGACCCGCGCAGAATCGAGGCTGAAGGGCTTCAAAAAACTTTTCAAGCCATTTTATACCTGTATCTACTGGTTATGTGTGCGTTTAACTGGCGGGCTGTGTTCGGCTACTTTCGCCAGTGGCCTCACTTGGTGTTAATTGTCGGAATGTTGTTGTTTACAGCTACCTACAGTACCGAACCTACCAAAGTTATTACCAATTCAATTTTGATTTTGATATCCATTTTAATTCCGTTGGCTTTCGCCATAGGTCACAAAGATTATCCTGACAGAGTTGTCAGATTTTATCTGTATTTGTTAGTGCCTTTTATCGTTTCTCATTCTGCCAGCCTGTTATTGTTGTTCTACTACGGCATGAGTCCATTTGAAATAATTACATCAACTAATCGCTATGGCGGGCTCGCGGGTAATCCAAACACATTGGGTAATACTGCAGTGATTGGGCTCTGGGCGTGTTTCGCTATTATTTTAAGCCAGCAAACAGGCAAGCTTCTACGAGCATTTGCAATTGTTTCTGTGCTGGTATTTGCCAACAGCATCGCTATGTCAGGTAGTGGAACCGCTTTGGCAGTTTCATTGGTGGTAGTGGCTTTGCTTTTCTGGATGCGATTTGTCTCGGCTTTTAGTGCACAAGTCAGGGGCGCAGTTAACGTCTTTGCTACAGCAATCTTTTTGTGTGGCGTGTTAGCAGTTTTGGTTATGGTTACGCCGGCGCAGATATTTTTAGTGTTCACTGAAAGCATGGGTAAAGATGCCACATTGACTGGGAGAACAGAATTGTGGGACATGGCCAAAGGGGCGATTGCGCAACGGCCTTGGTTAGGCTGGTCGTTTGATTCGCACGCATCTGTAAAGGCAGAGCGAGAGTTTTTTATCGATCACAACCATTACCACAATGGCTTTTTGGATACGTTGGTGGAAGGTGGCGCGGTGTTGCTGGCCTTGGTGCTATATCACTTAGCGCACTTTGCCAGAGTTTTCATCAAAGCTTTTCATCGAAATCGAACCCTATTTACCTTGGTGGTGCCCGGTATTATGCTGGTCATTCTGAATATCAGTGAATATTCCTTGTTAAGGCCGTTAAGTGAGATTTGGCAGCTTTACATTGCGTGTTTTGTACTGCTTACCTTCCGGACAGTTGCGACATCTAACCAAAGTTCAACACGACGAACAAAATCCAGTAGAAAGCGCAGTAAGCGTGTGCTTAGATGGGCTTAACACCTGTTCCAAATTGTACTTTTGTGTGTCAATAATTTGTCTCAGAGGGCGCCTGTATCTATGTCAGCGCTGATAGGAGGGAATTTGATGCGCAGAAATGACTATTTGTGAACGATATCAAGCTTTGCCACCAGCATTGTGTTTGTTGATAATCTGCAACGAAGTTAAGGGCCTTAGGTAGAATTACCGGTACACCCGTTATTTATCCCGATCATTTTCAGGTTTCTTGTGAGAGCATCTCATTTTGGTGATTTATAAGAGCTTTGAGCCTGTTCTCAGACTACAAAGTCGTCATTTGAGAGATCGAAAAGAGCGCTTAAAGCTTGGGTCAGATAAAATAGAAAGCTGATAAAAATATCCCAATTTCATGAACGCCGTAGATTTTGAAACTTACAAAGTACTGCACCCGGACTACTGCGCTTTAGAGTGTAGTGAGGCCGCAGCTGTCATTGTGGAGCAAGCACGTAAGCGTCACAGCTATGGGGTTACAGCGCTAGCGGTGCACGGCTTGGTCGAGTCGTTAACGGAGCCCAATCTTGGGGCAAAGATCAATGACATTGACATGATCGTACCAGATGGACAACCAGTGGTTTGGGCTTTGAACAGTTTGTACAAGCTAAGCATACCGTTCAAAATTCCTGGCCCAACACTAACGTTGGAAGTGTTGGAACAAGCCAATGAATTTAATTTAAAAGTGTTTCTGTTTGGCAGTACAGCTGACACACTGGAAAAATTTAAGGCGCATATCGAGTCAACGTATTCGGGAATAGAAGTTTGCGGTGTACACGAAGATCGGTTTCGTGAAGCAACACCTGAAGAAGATGCCACGGATATTGAAAAGATCAACGCATCAGGTGCACACATTGTTTTGGTTGGTCGTGGCTGTCCTCGTCAAGAGCATTGGGTTGCCGATCACGTAGGAAAAGTGAACAGTGCAATGATGGCCGTAGGTGCGGCATTTGATTATCACGCTGGCAAATTAGTCAGAGCACCCATGTGGATGCAAAAATATGGGCTTGAGTGGTTGTATCGATTAATTCAGGAACCGGGGCGTTTATGGAAGCGTTACCTGGTTACTAACTCGATCTTTGTCTACCGAATAGTCAAGCGTAAATTAATGGGGCCTTAGGGTTCCAACAGAGTTAACCAGAGTCAGATTTATTAGCATGAGAAAATTACTAGTCACCGGCGCAGCAGGACTCATTGGTAGTGAGGTTGTTGCGTATTTCTCGAAGCATGATTGGGAAATCATGGGTGTTGACAACAACATGCGCGCAGATTTTTTCGGTCCCAAGGGTGATACCACCTGGAATACGCGGCGTATGGTCGAAAGTATTCCTGGCTATAGTTGTGTGGACGTGGATATACGTGACCGCAAGGCTGTGATCGATATGGTTGCGCATTTTAAGCCCGATGCGGTGGTGCATACTGCTGCCCAGCCCAGTCATGATCTGGCGGCGTCTCGTCCGTTTGATGATTTTGACGTTAATGCCGTGGGTACATTGAACATGCTTGAAGCGGTTCGCCAGTATTCTACCAAAGTGCCTTTTGCGCACATGTCTACGAACAAGGTCTATGGTGATGCGCCTAATGAGCTGGCTCTTAATGAGCTTGAAAAACGCTGGGACTATGCAGACAAGGCTTACTACAACGGTATAAAAGAATCATTCAGAATCGATCAGTCAAAACATTCAGTGTTTGGCGCAAGTAAGGTTGCAGCAGATGTCATGGTGCAAGAGTACGGTCGTTACTTCGACATGAACACCTGTTGTTTACGTGGCGGCTGTTTAACCGGGCCTAATCATTCTGGTGTTGAGCTTCACGGCTTTATCAGTTATCTGGTGCGATGCAATCTTGAAAAGCGACAGTACACCATCTTTGGCTACAAAGGTAAGCAGGTACGCGACAATGTTCATTCGCTCGATGTGGCAACTTTTATCCATCACTTTATCGAAAAACCGCGTGTAGGCGAGGTGTATAACTTAGGCGGCGGGCGAGACAACTCCATTTCAATCCTTGAAGCCTTCGATCTTATTTCATCTATTTCGGGTAATGAGATGCAGTATGAGTACAGTGATCAAAATCGCAGTGGTGATCATATTTGTTACATATCAGATTTGAGCAAAATGCACGAGCACTACCCGCAGTGGTCCATCACCAAAGACTTGAAGACCACCTTCGAAGAAATCTTCGAGTCCTGGAAGCAGCGCGACGCATAAGTTATTAGCATGGACATCCTAAAACTTTCCAATACAGGCTTGAACAGAGCGGTCGATCTATTGATCGTGTTGTGCAGTTTCCTTCTTGTACACAAGCTTTATTTCGAAGATCTCGAAATAATCCCTGTGCGCATGATTGTATTGTTGTTCAGCATTGGTACTACATATGCATTTTTTGCACTCGGCGGGCTGTACACCTATCAGGACGGTCGGCGTTTAGGCGAAGAGTTAAGTCGGTTATCACTGTGTTTAGGCTTGGTGGTACTCGCGACTGGTTTGTTCGCGTTCTTGTCCAAGATCGCTATTGATGTGTCGCGTTTCTGGTTTGGTGCATCCATGGTGCTCTCTTATCTGGGTTTGTGTGGCTATCGAGTGGCACAACGTTATTACCTGGTTTGGCTTAGAAAAAAGGGTCACTACAGTCAGTCCATTGTTATTGCCGGCTCGGGTTCCTTGTGTGCGTTCACCTTAAAAAGGCTTCGCGAGCAAATGTGGGTGGGCATTAATGTCGATGCTATTTTTGACGATCAACAGCGAGATGATAACAACGAGATTACATTAACAGGCAAGTTGGATGACGTTTCCGATCACGTAGAGCAACGCCGGCGTGCCGGGGAACCCATTGATCAGGTCTGGGTGACCTTGCCCCTGCGAGAAGAAGAGTCTATTAATAAGCTGGTTGCGTCTTTAAAAGATTCTTCTGCCGATGTGTGCATAGTACCCAGCGTCGCTGGTGTTCAGCTACTCAATGGCAGCCGTTTTCAAATCGCTGATTTATCAGTGGTCAATGTGTCCGATGTTCATTTGGCCGCTTTTGGTGAATGGTTTAAAACCGCGTTTGATTATGTGGCAGCCTTTTTTGCCGTTATTATTCTTATGCCAGTCATGTTGGTTATCGCTCTGCTTATCCGTTTGGATTCGCCAGGCAAAGTTATATTCAAACAACGCCGTTACGGCATAGACGGGCAAGAAATTGAGGTCTGGAAATTTCGTTCCATGTCGGTAACACAGGATGGTGAGAACGTGCCGCAAGCAACAGCTAACGATGCCCGTGTTACTAAAATAGGTCGGTTTTTACGCCGCACCTCGCTCGATGAAATTCCGCAGTTTTTTAATGTGTTGCAGGGTAGTATGTCGGTTGTTGGGCCTCGACCTCATGCCGTGTCTCACAATGAAGAATACCGAAAGAAAATCAGTGGTTATATGATGCGCCACAAGATAAAGCCGGGAATTACCGGTTTGGCGCAGGTCAATGGATGGCGTGGTGAGACTGACACTTTAGAAAAAATGGAAAAGCGCGTTCACTATGATCTTGAGTACATAAGAAACTGGTCGGCATGGTTGGATGTGAAAATTGTGCTGCTAACCGTCGTGCGCGGATTCAGTGGAAAAGACGTATATTAGGCCGATCTCGCTTAGCGAACGCTAAAGCTCTCAAGTTTAAAATGCACGATAACCGACAAGTGAGCCCGACATGATAATTCTTGATACAGCACTGGGCAAGCGTGTTGCCGAGGGTAAACCCATTCGTGCAGCCTTGATAGGTTCGGGGTTTATGGGCGCGGGTATCATAAATCAGATTGTGCGCTATTGTCCCGGCATCCACTTGGTGGCGGTTGCCAATCGAACCCAGGCGAAAGCCTTGGATGCTTATAAAGCGGCGGGTATTAATGATGCAAAATCGGTGTCTTCAGCGAAAGAGATTGAACAGTTAATTCAGTCCAACGGCTACGGTGTAACCGAGAATTACGAGCATGTGCTCGAGGCCGATTCTATCGATGTTGTGGTGGAATCAACCGGCCATGTTGAATTTGGTGCAAGCGTGATATGTGATGCCATTAAGCACGGTAAAGATGTAGTCAACATGAATGCTGAGCTGGATGCCACTGTCGGTCCGTGGTTAAAAGTGCTGGCTGATAAAGCTGGTGTTATCGTGACGGGCTGCGATGGCGATCAGCCGGCTGTGCAAATAAACTTATGCCGTTTTGTAGAGAGCTTAGGTTTAAAACCCATGGTCTGCGGCAATATAAAAGGTCTGCAAGATCGCTATCGCACACCAGAAACACAAGCATCCTTTGCAAAAGAATGGGGCCAAAGTCCAGCCATGGTAACCAGTTTCGCCGACGGTACAAAAATTTCATTTGAGCAGGCTATTGTTGCCAATGCAACGGGCATGAAGGTGGCGGTGCGAGGCATGATCGGACACCATCATGACGGACATGTAGACGATATGGTTGGTTTGTTTGATATGGATATGCTGCATGAAAAAGGTGGCATCGTTGACTACGTCGTAGGTCCAAAACCAGGGCCCGGCGTATTTGTTTTTGCGGAAGCCGAAGACGATAAGATTCAAAAACACTATTTAAACTACGGCAAGCTGGGGAAGGGACCGCTGTACAGTTTTTATGTGCCTTATCACTTGACTGTTTTAGAGGTGCCCCAGTCTATTGCGCGTGTGGCTATTTATCGTGATGAGATTATCGTACCCATTGCAGAAATCGTGGTAGACGTGATTACAGTCGCAAAAACTGACTTAAAAGCGGGCGATAAGATCGATGGTCTGGGAGGATTCAAGACGTATGGCGTTTGTGAAAATGCTGACACAGCTGTCTCCGAACAGTTGTTGCCAATGGGTATCGCAGAAGGCGCTGTTATGAAAGCTGATGTCAAGAAAGACCAGGTCCTCAAATACGCTGATGTAGAACTGCCCAAAGACCGACTGGCAACTCAGCTTCGCAAAGATCAAGACAAACACTTTTGCGGTGCGAGCCCATTAGAGAACTATTGAACTTTAGCTTCTTAGGTGGTGCTCAAGTTCATTACCTGTGTAGAAGCAAATGGAACCCTAAAAATAAATGGATAAGCAATTCTGGGCTGGAAAGCGAGTTTATTTAACGGGCCACACTGGTTTTAAAGGTGGTTGGCTTGCGCTGTGGTTAACCAGCCTGGGCGCTACCGTGAAAGGTTATTCATTAAAGCCACCAACCACACCATCGTTGTTTGAAGTTGCCAATATTAACGATATTGTCGAGTCAGACATTGGTGATATCCGCGATACAAATGCATTGCAAGTATCAATGCAATCGTTTAAGCCCGACATTGTTTTTCACCTCGCTGCACAACCTCTGGTACGACTTTCTTACAAAGAACCGGTGGAAACATTTTCAGCCAACGTGATGGGCACCGTTAACGTGCTTGAGTGCGTGCGCAACACGGCGTCTGTGCGCTCGGTTGTTGTGATTACTTCAGACAAATGCTATGAAAACGAAGAACGGCAATGGGGCTACCGCGAAGGTGAGCAGCTGGGTGGATACGATGCTTACAGTGCCAGTAAAGCCTGCGCAGAGCTGGTCACCAATGCTTACAGGCAATCGTTTTTTCAAGCTAGCGGTGATAAGCCTGACTGCCTGATTGCCAGCGCGCGGGCGGGTAACGTTATTGGCGGTGGCGACTGGGCAGCCGACAGACTCGTACCTGATGTACTGAAAGGATTGTCGGAAGGTGAAGAAATCGTGATTCGAAACCCCAATGCCATACGTCCATGGCAACATGTATTAGAGCCTCTGGCTGGTTATATGGGACTTGCACAGTTGCTCTACACACAAGGCGCGGCTTTCGCTGAGGCATGGAATTTTGGCCCACCAGAGAGCGGTGCCCAAACCGTGAAATGGGTCACCACTGAACTAATATCGCATTGGGGCTCAGGTTCATGGCGGGTTGAAGGCGGCGAGCACCCGCACGAAGCCACGTTTTTAAAGCTCGATTGCTCCAAATCGCGCGAAAAACTCAACTGGCGACCGGTATGGGAGCCGACTGAAGCACTCATACACACCGTAAATTGGCATAAAGCTTGGACTAATAACCAGACTATGCAGGAAGCCTCCCTCAAAGATATTGTGCGGTATACACAAAATCATCAACGACTTATGGATGCAGGCCAATCAAGTGCTACACAAGCAGAAGGTGTTGTGTCATGAAAGTCGTCATACTGGCCGGTGGACTCGGTACTCGCATCAGCGAAGAGACCAGCGTAAAGCCAAAGCCAATGGTTGAAATTGGTGAGATGCCTATCCTATGGCATATCATGAAAATCTATTCGGCTCATGGACTCAATGAGTTTGTGGTCTGCCTTGGTTATAAAGGCCACGTGATAAAAGAATTCTTTGCCAACTACGCCATGCGCACGTCCAGTGTGCACTTTGATTTGGCAAGAAATCAAATGCAGTTGCTTTCAGACGCATCTGAGCCCTGGAAAGTAACTCTGGTCGATACCGGTGATTCTTCCATGACCGGTGGTCGATTGAAGCGAGTGCAGAAATACTTGGATGATGATAGCTTTTGCCTGACATACGGCGATGGTGTATCCGACGTTAACGTGACTGAGCTCATCGCGTTCCACAAAGCTCAAAGAACGCTGGCTACCTTAACAGCCGTACAACCACCAGGACGTTTCGGGGCTATTTCACTTGGCTCTGATCAAGCAAAAATTAAGGAATTTCATGAAAAGCCTGATGGTGATGGCGCGTGGATAAATGGCGGTTATTTTGTTTGCGAGCCGGGCGTGCTTGATTACATCGATGGTGACGCTTCAGTTTGGGAAGATCAGCCGCTGCGCCAAATTGCCAAAGCAGGGGAGCTAAGCGCTTTCAGGCATACTGGCTTCTGGCATCCAATGGACACGTTGAGAGACAAGCAATTTCTTGAACAGCAATGGGGATCTGCTAATCCACCGTGGAAGATTTGGTAAGCCTTTCTGCCGACAGTTAGGAACTTTTTTAGAGCTTGGCCGCCAAGCGAAATTATTATTTGCAGCGGGTCCAGATGACTTCGCTCTGGCAACTGGATTGAATTGACGACGACCCACTTTGACATAAATGATAAAACTTCCCTACGGTCGGTTAGATCACCGTAGGCTCGACGCTAAGCTCAACACCATAAGTGTCCTTTACCGCACTCTGAATATGCTCAGCCAGTGCCACCAACTCTTTACCAGTCCCCCCACCACGATTTACCAGCACAAGCGCCTGCTTTTCATAAACACCCACATTGCCCAAGCTGTGGCCTCGCAAACCAAGTGAGTCAATCATCCAGCCCGCCGCCAGTTTAAAGCTATCGTTTTCTTGAGGGTAGGCGACTAAATTCGGGAAGCGCTGCTTCAGCTCTTCGTATTGAGCACTTGAAACAACTGGGTTATGAAAGAAACTCCCGGCGTTTCCTATCTGCGCTGGATCTGGCAGTTTGCTTTGGCGAATTTTGCAAACTGTGTCACTAATAATGACTGGCGTGAGCTCTTCAATGTTCTGGCGTTCCAGTGCGTGTCTGAGGCTGTCGTAGTTGGTCTCAAACGGCATATCCTTGCCTGCATGCAAATCCACTCTGGTTATGCAATACTCGCCTGGGTGGCGCTTAAAGAAGCTGTCGCGGTAACCAAATTCACATGCGCTGGCATCGAAGGTCTGCCATTGGTTAGTTGGAAGGTGCAGGGCGCGTACCGATTCGAAGCGATCGGCCAGCTCGACGCCATAGGCACCGATATTCTGGATTGGGGCGCCGCCGGTGCTACCGGGTATCAAACTCAGGTTTTCCAGCCCTATGAGGCCGCGAGACATGGTGTCGCGCACCAAGCGGTGCCAGCTCACACCGGCATCGGCCTTTATACGGAATAGCCAGGAATTCTCTTCGCCGCGATTCTCGTATCGCACAGATTCACCGCTGAGGCGCAGCACCAGGCCCGGGATGTCCTGAGTCAGGACGATATTGCTCCCGCCACCCAGAATGAACACAGGCCAGCGTTGCTTGTTGGCGTGCTCGATCACCTCATTGAGCATGTCTTCTGAGTCGACTTCAATATAGTGCTCGGCAAGCTGGTCAAAACCCAGGGTGTTGAGTTTTGCCAGTGATTTGTTTGATTCGAATTGCACTTTAAATAGGTTGCTGCTGCTTCGTTGTGTAACGCGACTAATGCCGCTTGGGCTATCCTGGAGCTTAGCTTCTAAAATTTAAAATTCTCGGATACCAATATCCGAGCGTCAATGCTCTAGATAACATCAGGATGTAATAACTCATCCATAACCCGTGATTATTTATTAGCGGCACCAACAGCACCGAAGCAAAGATAAACATCGTTAACGACACGATCATACCGTTACGCATTTCGCGTGTGTGTGTTGCGCCAATGAAGATACCGTCCAAAAGGAAGGACCAAACGGCGATCAGAGGTGACAGCGATATCCACCAAAGCCACGTTTTTGCTGCATCTCGCACCTCTTTTTGGGTGGTCATCAAGTCAAAAATTGCCTGCCCAAACAGACCGTAAACAACCGTGAACATCAGGGCAAAGAGCAGGGCCCAAAAGGTGGCCGCCTTGACCGCGTTTGAAAGTGCGAACCGGTCGCGCTTACCGTAGGCGTGACCCGTCAGGGTTTCAGCCGCGTGTGCAAATCCATCTAGCGCATGGGCGGCAAAATGCAGCATCTGAATAAGCACAGCATTGGTGGCTAGCACCACAACGCCGAGTTTTGAGCTTTGCACTGTCAACCAATAAAAAGCGGCTGTCAGGCACAAGGTGCGAATAAAGAGGTTACTGCCGATGTAAAAAAATTCGCGCAGTTTGGTACGGTCCCATAACCAGCTCAGGCTCTTGGCATCGAAAAAATGCGAACGTAAATTTAAAGAAGGCCAAAGTATGAGCACACCGGCTAGCATGGCAAGGTACTCGCTGATGACGGTTGCCAACGCGACGCCAGTTATTCCGCAGTCGGTTAAATTGAAAAACGCCAGGGTCAGCGCAATGTTGCTTAGATTCAGGATGAGTTGTAGCACCATCACCTGACGCATGCGTTGTTGCCCAACGAGGGTGCCTATGATGCTGTAGATCAGTAGCGTCGCAGGTGCTGAAAATACGCGCACGCTAAAGTACTGGGCTGCCAGCGCATGTACCTCGGCGCTGACATCCATGCTCCACATGCCGGCTTTAAACAGCACTGGCGCGCTAAGCACCACCACCACCCCGAAGCACAGTGCCAGGGCGATAGCCCGCAAGGCGTTGCGCTGAGCACGCTCGGGCTCCGATGCGCCCAAACTTTGAGCCACCAATCCGGATGTGCCCATGCGTAAAAATCCGAATATCCAGTAAATAGAGCTGAACAACGTGGCGGCTATGGCGGTAGCTGACAAATAGTCGGGTGAGGGCATACGGCCCATAACAGCAGTATCAACAATGCCCGTTAACGGCACAGTGATGTTTGACAAAATAATAGGTACCGCCAACACAAATACGCGATAGCGCCATTGGGAAGTGGTGGTAGGGGTGTGAATCTCTTGCATGTGGCGCACATTCTAACCGGCGATTAATGGGGACGGCGGGATTTACAATTAAAGGGGACGGAGGGATTTAATATTGTCCACACGCTACGCGTGGACAATATTAAATCCCTCCGTCCCCTTTAATTGTAAATCCCGCCGTCCCCTTTAATCGCTGAATTCTGGGTAATAAAAAAGCCCCGTCCAATCGGACGAGGCTTTTTATACTGCTTGCGTTTGTTGGTGCTTGGTTAAGCGACCTTAGCGTTGCCTTTGCGGCGATCGCCGACGCCAGGTCGGCCAATGCAATCGTACATAAAGCCGTTCTCACGAACCACTTCCGGGTCATACAGGTTTCGACCGTCAATGATCAACGGTTGCTTTAAACCAGCTTTCATGGCGTCCCAATTTGGGCTACGGAATTCACTCCACTCGGTCACAATAAGTAAAGCATCGGCGTCAGTAACGGTATCTTGCGCAGTACCAACAAGCTCTATGCGTTTTTCGCCAGGATAAAAGTGACGCATCTCAGCCATGGCAACGGGGTCGTACGCTCGGACGGTTCCGCCGTTTTCAAGAATGGATTCGATCAGTACGCGAGAAGGTGCTTCGCGTAAGTCATCTGTGTTGGGCTTGAACGACAAACCCCAGACAGCAAAGGTTTTGCCTTTAATGTCGTTATCAAAGTGTCCCATCAACTTTTCAAACAAAACGTGCTTCTGACGATCATTAACCGCGTCAACCGCGTTCAGCAGCTCAGCGTTATAGCCAACTTGCTTGGACGTTTGCACCAAGGCTTTTACGTCTTTGGGGAAACATGAACCACCATAACCACAACCAGGGTAGATAAAATGGTAGCCAATGCGAGGGTCGGAACCAATGCCGTGACGAACATCTTCAATGTCGGCACCGACTTTGTCAGCAATGTTTGATAGCTCGTTCATGAAGCTGATTTTTGTGGCCAGCAAAGAGTTGGCTGCATACTTTGTCAGCTCAGATGAACGTCGATTCATGAAAACCAGCTTGTCGTGGTTACGGCAAAAAGGTGCGTAAAGCTCACGCATCACTTCTTTGGCTTGATCGTCATCAGTACCGATAACAATGCGATCGGGCTTCATGAAGTCTTTAATGGCCGCTCCTTCTTTCAAAAATTCAGGGTTAGACACGACCGCACACTCAATTGAAACACCGCGTTCCTTCTGTCCTTTGGCAACCACTTCTTCAACCATATCGCCTGTTCCCACTGGCACGGTTGATTTGTTGACGATGATTTTTTTCTCGGTCATGCGATCAGCAATGGTTTTTGCAACCGCTGCGACGTATTGCATATCGGCCGAGCCATCTTCACCCGGTGGGGTGCCAACGGCAATGAACTGCACTTCACTGTGCGCCACTGCTGCATCCATGTCGGTGGTGAAATCGAGTCTGTCAGCGGCGACATTGCGCTTAATCACATCATCCAGACCAGGTTCAAAGATTGGGATAATGCCTTTTTTCAGGTTGGCTACTTTCGTTTCATCGACATCGACGCACAAAACATCGTTGCCAACATCGGCTAGCAGGGAACCTGTGACCAATCCAACATAGCCTGATCCGTAAATCGTTACTTTCATTTCTCGTCCTGTATTTGCCAGATTAGCTGGCAGAAGTCATATAGAGGCTGTAATAAACCGCCATTATGCTATTTTAATTCAAAAAAGAGTTGCGACGCTGCACAAAATTAACCCGACTCTGAAGCTGTTATCGGCAGCTTGCGTCAGGTAAATAGGTTAGCGTGACCACATATTTGCAAGCTGGTATCCGCCTAGCGCTTCACAGTGTTTCGTGAGTCGCAAATTATAGGGCCACCGCAGGCTGCTGGCGGGTTTCGGAGTGGATTTTGATCAAGACGTAACGATTGCTTACGAGTGAGCGCCAATTGTTGGGCGGCTGGTGCCTGTTTTCTTTGACGGCGGTCGTGTTGCGGATTAGGTGTTAGCGAAGGTGGCGATTTACGTTCCCGTTCGGCTCGGCACGTCAGGTGTTGGTCTAGGTGGTGAATAACAGTTCTCGCCTGGTAGGTCAGGTGTTGGTCAAGGTGGCGAATAGTGCCTCTTGCTTGGCAGGTCAGGTTTTGGTCAAGGTGGCGAATAACAGTACTCGCCTAGCAGGTCAGGCGTTGGTCAAGGTGGCGAATAACACCTCTCGCTTACCTGTGGGACCGGGATATTTAATGACCGTGAATCCCGCTGCGCCCAGCGCTCGTCGCACGCTGCCCTTCACGCAATAGGTAGCCAGCCGCCCTTGGGTAGCCAGCAGTGGAGACAGTTGATGAAAAAACGCCTCGGTCCAGCATTCTGGATTAACGTCCGGACTAAACGCATCAAGGTAGATCGCGTCGAACCTGTGCTCGCCTTTAAGCTTCTCCAATAGTGTGGTGGTACTAGCGTCGTCGATGTGTAATTCAACTCGCGTGTAAGCACCCAGCATTGAAGATATTAATGTCGGGAGCTGATTCGATTTGCTTATGGCCTGGTGTTTAGCCGGACCATCTGCAACGCATGGTTCTGCATCGAGAGCTTCGGCATCGAGAGCTTCCGCCTCGAGAGAATCGGCCAGACTTTGAATTAAAACATCGGCAAGCTCGGGCGCTTCCAGCCAGCGAGCATAGTCCAGCTGCTGTAGTTCACTGGCATCAACCGGCAGGTGTTCGATGGAGGTGTAGTGCAGCGCGGTTTTATTTGTGTTGGCGCAATCGGCGCTCAGTAAGCAATTGAGCCCGAGGCCAAAGCCAATCTCTAAAACACGGGTCGGTTGGGCGGCCTGTAGCCGTTGCTGCACAGCAGCGCCTTGCAAAAATACGTGCATTGCCTCGGCAACTGCGCCGAAGCTCGAGTGATAGGTTTGTTGGTAACGTTCGCTAAATAGCGTATTGGAGTCGTCGTCGGTTTTAGTCAGATCAACCGTTTTCTTTAACACACGGCTAGGCGTTCTTTGGTTGCTTCGCACCGGGCAAGAAATAGCGTTGTGCTTTTTGGCATGGGAACACGCACGCGTGCAACCCAGTTAATCAAGTCGCGTCCGGCAACCAGAGTTTGCACAGCATGCTCAACCGCGTACCGACACTCAGTCGTGCAAGCGGTGGGGATGCTAGGTTCAAACTTGCCCAAGTGTTCACCGGTAGCAATAAACCGTGGCCAGATGTCAAAAATAGTCGCATCGCTTTTCATGGTCTCGCATTCATGCTTTGCTGCATCGGCGTAAGTGTCGACCAATGCATCCAGGCCGATAAATTCAGAGCGATCAGCGAAGGTTTGTTTAATTGTGCTGGCCAACAAGTCGATGTTGTTCATCGTTTGAGCGACCTTAATAAAGCGGGATTCGTAATAGTCTGAAATAGTGCTGGTAAAGGCGCGAAACGGTTCACCCCATACTTCATCAATACCTTCTTCCCCACTGTGATGTTTAACATCTCGGCCTAATTCCAGTGCTTCTTCAAAGCATCGACCACATGATCGCATCAGCTCATTGTCGCGACTGACCTTCACGCCTTTTTCTTCAAGCTCCACAATGCTGGTGAACAAGTCGGTTGCGCGGTTAAACAAAGCTCCGGCCAACATAGCTGCATTGACGCGTTTCATTGCCTGATCGTTTTGAGATTCGTAGGCTTCTCTAGCTTGATCAAGACGATGGCCCGGTGTGTTGATACCAGGTTCGGTGTGATGGAACGTACGGCGGGTTAGATGATCGATCAGCATTTTTTTTGATGCCAGAGACTCGTCTAATGGCTCGTAATAGCGCACCCAGCACCCGTCGTAGTAAATGTATTCCAGCCCATCGAACATAGAGCGCGTACCGTTCACAGTGCTGGTTTGGTCTACAGGCCGTATTCCGGATCCTGCAAAGGCTGTTGATGTGGCTGGTGCAATGGCCATGTAAAATACTGTTACCGCTTCGATGGGCGAATTATAACGAGCTGAGCTTGAAAATCATGGTTTATGGCGCACAGGAATTATTACCGTCCGCCCGCAGCTGTGTGATGGTTCTCATTCACAATAAATGCCAATGAATTAAAGGGGGCAATTAAAGGGGACGGAGGGATTTGTTATTGTCCACAGTATTCATGTGGTTTTAAAGGGGCGCCCCCGTTTCATCTGCCCAAAAGTGATGCCAGCTTGCCGTTCCAGGGCCTCCTTATAGGATTCTTCAGCGACAGGCTGGCTAAAATGACAGGCCTGGCGAATCAGATTTAAATCGCTGTGCTTGATGCCATGGCGAAAAAGTTGTTGGTAGGTACGGCATCGCTCAGCCGTATTTTTGCCTAATTCCTGATAAACCGCGTGTGTTTCAATCCAACTGTCCTCGCCGAGCGCATTGGATGCGTAGCTACTCCACTGATACTGATGTGGGTGTGTGACCATCTTCGCCCTGACGGGATTCAGTTCGATGTATTGCATGCAAGTCAGAAAATAACGCTCGGACTGGACCAGGCTTGAACGATGTCGACCTTCCCAAAGCGTACCTGTTCGGTCGTACTTTTGATTGATATACCGGGCGAATCGACTCCCGACAACTCGCATGGTCTCGGACAAGCCCGTTTTGTTATCGCATGACACTAGAAAATGAATGTGGTTGGACATTAAACAGTAAGCATGAACCTTAACCCCATAGCGCTTAGCGATCTCACGCCAGTACTTCAAATACACATAGAAATTTTCAGGTTCACGAAAGCAGGTTTGCCGGTTGTTGCCGCGTTGAACGACGTGATAGGGGAGATCAGGAAGGTACATCCGAGAGCGTCTGGGCATTTGCAACTCCTTTGCTTCGCCAATGATTACTGGTGTGTCCAAGACCGTACCGTATGAACTTGTTGCTTCGCTATAGAAAAAACACTAAAAAAATTAAAGGGGACGGAGGGATTTAATATTGTCCACGCGTAGCGTGTGGACAATATTAAATCCCTCCGTCCCCTTTAATTGTAAATCCCTCCGTCCCCTTTAATCGGGTTTGGTGGCGATCATCACGGCTCGTCGGGGCCGAGGGTGGCCTTCGACGGTGCGGGACAGGTCTTCTGGGTCCAGCGATTCGATCAATGATTCGTGGGGCATCCACTCTGTGGTTCGTTGTTCCAGGCGTGATGTTATGTCGACAGACGCGCAGCGGATGTTGATAAAGCCTGCGTCTTTTATCCAGCGGGCCAGTAAAGGGACGCTGGGCAGTGTCCAAATGTTGCGCATCCGTGCGTAGCGGCCGTCGATATCCAGTGCTGTGGCTTCTTCGCCGAGCGAGACCAGTGTTTCCAAAACCAGCTCTCCACTATCAGTCAGGGTCTGCATCAGCTCTTGCAAATGCGCGTGTGGGTCGCGGCGGTGATACAACACCCCCATCGAAAAAACCGTGTCGAACAACTGCATGTTTTCGGGCAGTGTTTCCATGGTGAGCGGAAGCATGCACACATTAGGATCGTTTATGTAGTGTTGAATGGCTTGAAATTGCATAGGAAACAATAAAAGGGGATCAATACCTAATACTGTTTTTGCACCTTGAGCGCGCATTCGCCACATGTGATAACCGCTGCCACAACCCACATCGAGCACGGTGCGATTGTGCAATGGTGAGATGTGTGGGTAGACGCGGTTCCATTTCCAGTCTGATCGCCATTCGGTATCGATACAAACATGAGCGATGCGGTAGGGCCCTTTACGCCAGGGCATAAGCTCTTTTAACGCCGGTTCTAATGCTTGCGCTTGTTCACTGACATGCTCGCTTGTTTTTTCGCTTGCATATTCATTTACAATTTCGCGACTGTTTTTATGTCTGCCAATGTCAGTGACGCTGTCGTTGTTACGCAGTTGGTCAGCTGCCACTTCTACGTCTGTCAAAACAGACACGCCGAGCTCATGATCTAAATCGATTTTAGTTATTGGCAGTGTCGGTAATGCATCCAGCGCTGCTTGCCATTTTGGCATTCTGCCGTGGTGCAGTTCGTTACCTCTGTCATGTACGGCTTTGATTAACGCATCAGTCCACGTGGCGAGTGCACTGTCTTTGAGATCATCTCTAAGTTTGGCTTCATCCAGGTGGTATCGAATGGGGTTGTTGTCGTTCATTGTGTTGGGCACATGTTAAATATAATTATATTGATGCTAAATCTTTTGCTGGGTAGTTGTTAGGTGGTCGCCACGTAGTTGCGCTCGAGTAGCTAACAAGCTGCTATTTTATGACAACGTGTTTGCTGCAAAATTACTATTTAATAGCAATGAGCGATGCGAAATTAAAACACTGAAACCAAACGCTCGAACTACGAAACCCTGCTGCTTTAAATCGTTGCGCGTGTTGCTCCAGAGTGTCTGGTATCAGTACGTTTTCCAATGCAGTGCGTTTCTGACTGATCTCTAAGTCCGAGTAACCGTTTGCACGTTTAAAGTCGTGGTACATATCAATGTGCATCTCGCTCAGCGCCGGATCTTCAAAGGTGACTTTCTCTGAAATAATTAACACACCGCCGGGTAACAATGCATCGGCAACAGAGCGCATCATTGCATCTCGATCGGCTGGTGCAATAAATTGTAAGGTGAAGTTAAGCGCGACGACCGATGCGTTGCTTAATTGACTCTGCTGCATATTTTCGCAATGCAACTCTATGGGTAATTGCTCATTGTTGCCTTGTGCTGCAATCACGTCAACGGCCTTGTCAATCATGGCGCTGGAGTTATCGATGCCGTGTATTACGCAGCCCTGAGCGTGTTGAGCATCATTGAGTCTGGCATCTACAATGGCTTGCTGCATGGATAAGCTGGTCGCCCCTAAGGAGCAACCCAAATCATAAAGGTTTGAATCTCTTTGAGCGTAACGCGAAGCCAATAATCCGGACTGGGAAATGATGGCCTGATAGCCGGGTATGGAGCGTTTAAGCATATCCGGAAAAACATTTGCTACGCTTTCATTAAACTGGAATTCGCCCACGCCACCCAGAGGCTGAGCAAATAACGTGTCGCGCTGTTGGTGTGTATTAGTTGTCACTGTGTTTGGGTTCACTTTTTCTTGACTTGCTGGTTTCACTTGTTGGCGTATTAGTTGGCGAATTGGTTGGCTTATTTGTTCGCTTATTTGCTGGCTTAAGCATGTCGCTATTATGGCTACGAATGTTCGATGTCGCTATTACTTTGCTGATTGTTATTCGGTTGCTGTTAACATAGCCGCTTGTAATTTAACAGTGTTACCTGAACCGCTGCTAACTTAACCACGTTAAACCTGGTCGCTTGTAAAGAGTATGTGCAAAACGTTACGATGCCTCAGATTCATACACTGGTCTATCGATGTCGTTGCAATACAAGCCAGAAACCGCGCGTCGGCGTCTTACAAATGCGGACCCTGTCATGTCTAAGCTAATAAAAAGGGTCGGTCCGTTTAAACTGCAAACTGAGTTTGAGCTGAGCCCCTTTGAGGCTTTGCTGCGCGCCATCGTGCATCAGCAACTATCGCTGGCGTCTGCTGCTGCCATTCACGAACGCGTTACCGCTCTTTTTAATGGCGAAATTAAACCGCGCGCTTTACTCAAGATGGAACCGGATGCATTGCGCGCTGCCGGTTTATCAAAGGCTAAAGTTTTGGCTGTTCAAGATCTGGCGGCGCGAAGACTGGATGGTACCGTACCAGAGCTTGTTGTGCTGCAGCAAGAGTCGAATGAAGAGATCATCGACCGGCTGACCTGTGTTCGGGGCATTGGGCGGTGGACCGTGGAGATGATGTTGATCTTCCGTTTGGGTCGACCTGATGTTTTGCCTTTGGACGATCTAGGCGTTCGCAAAGGTTATCACTATGCCTATGGGACCGAGTCGTTACCCGGAAAAGCTGAACTAAGTGATGCAGGAATCGCGTGGTCGCCATATCGTTCTGTGGCCAGTTGGTACTTGTGGCGTGCGAATGAACTGGATTGGTCTCAATGAGTTCTACCAGCGCTAACTCCATAGATCCAACGCAAAGTGCTCGACAAGAATTTTTGGCCGGTATGCGCGTCATTATTCCTCTGGTTGTGGGTGCGACACCTTTCGGCATGCTTTTTGGCGCGTTGGCAATCACGGCTGGGCTTTCGCCCTGGGCCACGATGGGCATGAGTTTGATCGTATTCGCAGGCTCTTCACAATTCGTTGCTGCTGGATTGCTAAGCCAGGGTGCTGGTATTGGTGTCATTGTGCTCACCACTTTCGTGGTTAATTTGCGTCACGCGCTCTATGCAGCATCACTAGGTCCGTACTTTCGCCATCTGTCACATCGTTGGCTGGCACCGATGGCATTTTTGTTAACCGATGAAAGTTACGCTGCAGTTATCACTCGGTTTGAACAAGCTGACGCATCACCAAACAAGCACTGGTTTTATCTGGGTGGGGCTTTGTTGATGTATGTCAATTGGCAGTTATGGACATTGGCGGGCATCATCGCCGGTCAAAGCCTGGACCGTGTCGGTGACTTGGGGCTTGAATTTGCGATGGTCGTTACCTTCATCGGCATCGTCGTACCGTTGATACGGCAATGGCCGATGTTGCTTTGCGCTTTGGTAGCCGGTGGCAGCGCTTTGTTGTTTTATTCGCTGCCGCATCAACTGGGTCTGATATTGGGCGCGCTGTGTGGTATTGCAGCTGGAATAACATCGCAATATTTTCTGTCATCTGAGACTGAATCATCCTAGCTCTTATCATCTGAGAATAACAAATGAGCGCGATTGAACAAATTTGGTTAATTGTCGGAATGATGATTGTGACTTACGGCGTCCGTTATTCGGTGCTCGCGATGAGTGGTCGTATTCCAATGCCAAAACGAATTCATGATGCCTTACGCTTTGTTCCGGTAGCAGTACTAACAGCGCTTTGTACACCAATACTGTTAAAGCCCGAAGGAGTGCTTTTCTTGTCTTTAGACAACAGCCATTTAGTTGCGGGTATCGTGGCCATTGTCATCGCAGCCCTTAGCCGTCATTTGCTACTGACAATCGTGCTGGGTATGGCTCTGTTTTTGTTTCTGCACTTACGTTAAATAGTGCGGAGTCATATAAAGAGTGCGGAGTCGATCAACTGGTAGGACGATTAAAGGGGACGCAGGATGCAATTAAAGGGGACGGAGGGATTTATTATTGTCCACAGGTTTCCTGTGGACAATAATAAATCCCTCCGTCCCCTTTAATTGCATCCTGCGTCCCCTTTTATCGCCTTTAGTTAAGCGGGTTCAGCAGTTGCGGTTTTTGCTGACAATGCGTTGTGCATTTCCATTAGTAGCGCTTCGGTGGTGTCCCAGTCGATGCAGGCATCGGTGATGGATACGCCATGCTTTAACTTATTGGGGTCGCCAAGTTTCTGATTACCAGCTTTCAGATTGGATTCGAGCATCATGCCTATGATGGACTTGTTGCCACTGCATAATTGTTCGAGCACGTTTCGCGCAACCAGCGGTTGGCGGGTGTGATCTTTGTGCGCGTTAGCGTGTGAGCAATCAATCATGATGCGTTTTGGTAAGCCTGCTTCTTCTAATGCTTGTTCTGCCAGAGCAACGTTCACCGAATCGAAGTTTGGCGTCTTGCCACCGCGAAGTATCACGTGCCCGTACTGATTGCCGCGTGTTTTTAGTACGGTAGCCTGGCCCTGATTGTTTATGCCAAGGAATCGATGTGGTTGCGAAGCCGATTTCATTGCGTTGGTGGCCACGGATAAATTACCATCAGTGCCGTTTTTAAAGCCAACAGCTGTAGACAGGCCACTGGACATTTCACGGTGTGTTTGAGATTCGGTTGTGCGGGCACCAATAGCTGACCAGGTAAATAGATCAGACAAATATTGTGGGCTGATTGGGTCGAGGGCTTCAGTCCCGGTGGGCATACCCATTTCTGCTAAGGACACAAGCAGGTCTCTAGCCAAACCCAATCCTGTTTCAATGTCGAAAGTATCGTCCAGGTGAGGGTCATTTATTAAACCTTTCCAACCAACCGTGGTTCGAGGCTTTTCAAAATACACTCGCATCACCAAATTGATGCTAGCCGAGACTTTTTTCCGCAAACTCAGCAGTCGTTGCGCATACTCTTTGGCGCTGTCAATATCGTGAACCGAGCAGGGGCCAGCTATCACCAGCAGGCGCGAGTCAGTGCCATCAAGAATGGCCTCAACGTCGGCTCGGCCGCTTTCAATCGTTTGGGTGGCAGTCTCTGAGCGTGGGTATTGGCTCTTGAGCTGCGCTGGTGAAATTAGTTTGGATTCTGAAACAATGTTGGTATTGGACAAAGGTCGATTCAGATTTGCAGCTGTTGCGTTGTCACTCATTATAATGGCCTTACATCTACTGGTTGCTTGGGCATTCTTGCCACGTGAGCACCAAGGTTTACACGCCTGCACGAGAAGTGCAACCGTCAAACACACGCAAGTTTTAAAAGTGCCTATTTAGCGTGGCGTGCTTCGCATTTAGGTTGATCGTGCCTGAGTTGCTCGTATCTGAAATTACTTGTATCTGAGGTTGCTCGTGCCTGAAGTTGCTCGTACCTGAAGTTGCTCGTACCTGAAGTTGCTCGTACCTGAAGTCGCTCATGCCTGAGGTTGCTCGTGCGTGAAGTTGCTCGTGCGTGAAGTTGCTCGTGCGTGAAGTTGCTCGTGCCTAAATTCGCTCGTGCCTGAAGTTGCTTGTGCCTGAAGTTGCTTGTGCCTGAAGTCGCTCTTGCCTGAAGTTGCTCGTGCCTGAAGTCGCTCGTGCCTAAAGTCGCTCGTACCAGCCTGCTCGCAACCAGGCTTGGATTTGCTTCGCTTAAACGTCGTCGAGCTGCAATGTGTCGTTGCTGAGCCGCAGGTTTTTCTCGCCACTTAAGATCGCGGCTAAATCTGCCAGCAGTAACGGTTCGCGCCAACCTGCCAGCGCTGCCGCACAGTCACCGGTCACACACTTTTCAAGCGTTTTTTGTGGCGCAAGAATACTGGGGTTTATGTCCAGTTCGGCAGCCCGTTGATGCACCCAGGCATTCAACAGTGCCACTTTTGCGAGGCTGGAGTGGTTCAGCTTTTTCTTTTTGACACAGGCGGGCGCAGGCTCCGGTGTTTGCGTGCGTGCGCTTTTAACCAGCTCGACAATATCCAGACCAAACTTGTCGCGTGATTTTTTATCCAGACCGCGAACATGGCTAAGCTCGTCCAGAGAGTCCGGTTGCATTTGTGCGATGCTGCAAAGCACTTCATCTTTTATTAACCAGTTACGTGGTCGATTCAGTTCCCGTGCTTTTATCTCTCGCCATTCGGTCAAGGCTTGAATGCAGGCAAGGGCAGGGCCTTTGTATCGTAGAATATTACGCACCTTAAGCCACCGCTGCTTTGCTGGTTGATCGTATTTAAGAGGATCTTCCCACTGTGCAAATTCAGGTGCGAGCCAATCGAGACGATTGCGTTCAACAAGCTCAGCTTTGATACGGGTGTACAGCTGTTCCAGGTAAATAACGTCGTCCAGCGCGTAGTCTATTTGATTTTCTGGTAGCGGGCGACGCGTCCAGTCGGCTCTGGTGTGTGCCTTACTGAGCTCTACCCCTAACATCTCTTTTACCAGATTGCCGTAACCAATCTGCTCGTTAAAGCCCAGTAATGGAGCTGCTAGCTGTGTGTCGAATATCGGTGCCGGGACTTTGCCCTTGGATAGCATATAAAAAATTTCGAGATCTTGTGATGCTGCGTGCAGCACTTTTGTAATGTCGGGGTTGAGCAATACTTGCATTAAAGGAGATAAATCTTTAATGGCTTGGGCATCAACACAGGCAAGAATGTTGTCGACCTTTAGCTGCACCAGACATAGCTGGGGTCGATAAGTGCGCTCACGTAAAAACTCGGTATCGATAGCGATATAGGGTTTAGTCGCAAGCCTGGCACACAGCTCGGTAAGCCCATCGGGTGTGTCTATGTACAGGTGCGGCGGTCGCGGAGTATTCATAAACACTATGTTAGTCGGTTTGCGCTATCGGGTATAGCTAAAATCAGGTGGATAGCTAAAATGAGAAGGAATAAAAAATATCGACGGCGCGCGCTGCACCTTGTGCGGCTTCCAGATACAGCTGTTTGGTCAAGTCGTAACGCAAGTAGAGTGTGAATGATTCATCAAACACACTGCGACCATACCTTAACAACAAACGATCATTGACCCGGCTGCTGACGACCACTTCAGTTGTGTCGCCACGAGCACGCGTATCCAGTGAAATCTCTTGAACACCCAGCTTTTGGGCGATGGTGTCGGTGTACGCTCTACCACCTTTGAGCGTAAGCGCCAGTGCCGCTGATGCCAGCAAGTCACCTTCTGCGCCACTGGCATTACTGATGTCTCGTCCTAAAACAATGTACGCCAGAATAGACTCTTGTGTCTTGTCGGCAGGGTCAGTAAACAAGGTAATTTCCGGATCTTCAATTTGGCCGTTGATTCGTATGCCGGCCACACGCTCCGTTTCCTCAGATGTGATGATGCGTACAGCTTCAATCTTGAGCGTGGTCTGATCGATTGGACCAACAAATAGCACCTGACCGTCAGTAATAGTAAGATCTTGACCGTATTGCTTGTAGATACCCTCGGCAATGGTCACTTCGCCACCAAGCTGAACAGGGTTTGGACTTTTTTGCGATACCGACAAGGCCCCGTTAAGCGAGGCATTAAGTCCGTAACCAGACAGATTAACGTCATCGCCCAGGGTGACGTTTACGTTTAAGTCGATAGCCAGCGCCGATTCATTTTTTCTTTTTTCTTTTTGCGTTTCGGCAAAAATATCTTCTATAACAATCACGTCCTCAGACACAGTAGCTGCACCACGAGGAATTTCTTTTATATCAATTTGCGCCGCTGGAATGTCAATGGCGCCGCGAATGCGGATTGTTTCAGGTCTGGCTGACAGGGTCAGTTTGGCATTAACCGTCGATCTGGTAACCGGCTCTTGAACAATGGTCATCTTGTCTGCGTCGATGTTGATATCGGCGCGCCAGGTATCGTTAAGCCAGTTGGCTGTACCGCCTATTTCAACAGTGCCTTCGCCAGTTTCAAGCGCTCCGGCCAGTTGTGCACGTTTACCTGCAATTGTTGCAGTGATGCCACCACCGTCAACCGCTAACGGCAAGTCCTCGGATGCAACCACCAGTTCTTTAAGGTCAACCGCGCCATTGAATAGTGGGTCAAGTAGAGGGCCGCTTAGATTACCCTTGGCACTAACAGTGCCGCTAATTTTGTCAAAGTTAGGTAAAAAAGCCTTTAAAAAACCGATTTGGAAACCGGATAAATCTACATTGCCAGTGATGTTCTTGGCTTCGCTCGCAGGATCAAGTGACAAATTAATATCAGCCTGTCCCATGGTTTTAGAATCAACGGTTAAGTTGGAAGCAACAGCGCGGGCATCCGCCTTGGTTTTTAGTGTCAGCGTGTCATACTTAAAACTCAATGGTGCGCCCGTTGTGTCCTTAACGACAATGCCACCCTCTGTTATACCCGCGTTAAGCGTTGCCGCGTAGCCACCAGCGAGTTCTTTACCCCAGTCTAATGTGATGTCTGCATCGAGTTGACCCAGCATGGTGGACTCTGCCGGCAAAAATGGGTTGAGCTGCTCCAGTTTGTAGGTATCTAAGGTCACTAACGCTGTGCCGGTGTCTTGCGCCAGCACCTTGTTCTTCAAGCAAAGGTTTGAGTCTTGAATGGCCCAGCAATGCGCATCAACACTGAATTTTTTCTTGGTGTTGTCCCATTCGAGACTGGTCTTGTCTTTTAAGTTTATTTGGTGTGCAGGCACTTCGAGTTTTACATTGTTAAGTACACCAGCCCAATCGAACGATTTGGAAAGACCGCCGTCTGCAGTCAAATCAATACTGGTTTTTTGTGGCCCATCAGTAAAAAAGTTGATGCTGTGTTTGGCGCGCGAGCCATTTAAATTTAGCCTGGTATTGCTGATGGTTTGCACGCCTGCCTGAACCTCTTTTACATCGAGCGCAAGGGTGCTTGGTCTTAGGGCCGCCTCCTTGATGACCGCGTTTAATGACAAGCCGGCGACAGCTATTTCGTTATACTTTAGGGCTCCTGAACTTGCTCTTACCACGACGTCAGGGGTTTTCAGGTTTCCGCGTAATTGAATACGACCATCAAAGCCACCAGTTAAATCCGGCAGTAGATTTTGCAGCTCTGGAAGGTTTACGTTGGCATCCAGATTCCACTTATCGGATAGACTGCCGGCCGCATCGATTCTGTTGTTACCATTATCCAGCGTCAATGAGTCAAGCTGCCAAGTGTCATCCTCGTTTTTAATCAACTTCGAATCAAGCATGAATGGCACGCCACGTAACTCACCATCAACGTGGCCATTGTTTAGATCCAGTGTCCACTTGCCGTCTTGTGCACTGCCATTGGCGATAATCAACGCATTTAGTTTTCCATCAACACCCTCAAATTTAACACCGGGGTTAATGTCTTTTGCGATCATTTCAGTTACCCAGGTAATGCCGTTTGTCCAGGATACAGCGACATTGCCCGTGGCGAATCCGTCCAGAGTGAGTGCAGTTACATCAGTTAAAAGAGCGCGCTCTGTGTTTGCCAAACCAGCCAGTTTTATCGTGGACTCGGGGACTTGTTCGCCTTTTAATTTTGATGTTAAATTAAAGCCGTAGTCATCCATATCCCCGGTTAGTTTCAGCGATACTTCTTCTGCCTGTACTTGCTGACGTGTGTCCAGTGGCCAGCCGACGATCGCTGACTTTGCAGTCAAATTAACGGGCAGTTTTTTCAGCAGTGGTTGCACGCGGCCATTGATGCTGGCATCTACCGCGCCTGACACCAACACGTCTATATCCAATTCATTCAGGTTATTGGTCAGCCTGATGCTTGTTTTGGCATCGTGCTCTTCTAAAAAATCTTCAACACTAATGTCAAAAATGACATCCAACGGGTAGTTCCCACTCGGCGTTATGCTGCCGCTGGTCTCAAGGCTGATGTTTTTATATTGGGTGGATAACTTATCAATGTTCAGGGTATCGCCTTCGGTGTAAGCCGATAGCGTAATGTCCTTTAGCTCTTGAGCGGGTGCGTCCCCGGGAGGTTGGAACCGAAACGTCTTGACCAGGATTTCCTTTGCATTAAAGCTGACTGGCAGCTTGATATCAGGTAGCGCAATGTCTTCTGTGCTTACTGGCTTTTCCTCTTGCGTCGTGGCAAAAGTTTGAACATCGAGTTCATCTATAATGATCTTGTCTATGCATACTTCTTTGGCGACTAAACAGTCGCTTCGCCATTGGGTGTCTACGTTGTTTGCCGACACGGCCACTTGCTTATTTTTAAAGGTGACTTTGTCGGTCTTAATCCCGTTTTTTAAATTTCCCTCGACGTTGCCTAATGCCAAACCCTCAACACGCTCACTGAGTTGGTTTGCGGTGATTTTGAATCCTTTCTCAGTGCCGAGTAAGAAGTACCCAATTGCCAGAGTGAGCAGCAACAGCAAAATGAGGACAAGCAGGATGACCCCAAGCCATTTACATAAGCGCCTCACAGGTCAGGCCCTAATGAGAGATGGATTTGAAAGGAACTGTGGTCTTCACCCTCTTCATTTTCTTCGCCGACAGGTGCGGCGACATCAATTCGAAACGGCCCGACAGGCGATTGCCATCGGATGCCCACGCCAGCGCCGATCTTCTGCGCCGTACTAAAGTTATTAAATGCGCGACCCGTATCAACGAATACAGCGAAGCTCCACAAATCGGCAAATCGGTAGTTGTATTCAACACTGCCGGCTTCCAGATAACGACCACCCACAGGCTCATTGGTTGCTATATCCAACGGCGCGACCGATCTGTAGGCATAGCCTCGAATGCTGCGATCACCACCAGCAAAATAGCGTTGTGATGCCGGTACACGCTTAAAATCGTTCGTGGTTATTGCTCCGTATTGGAACGATAAAATAAACGTGTTACGTTGGCTGACTGCGCGTAAGTACTTAAAACTAACCGATGCTTTGAAGAAGTCAATTGTTGATAGTAACTCTCTGTTGCCGTAAAGCAATTGCAGCGTGCTGCTTTGACCCCATTGTAAAAACGGATAACCTTTGCTTCTGTTGCGTGTGTATCGTACTCCGGGCAACACCAAATCGGTGGTGAAGTTGCTGGCGGCGGAATCTTCAGGAAAAGTTGAGCGTTCTCGCTCCCAGCGTATAAAAATGGATTCGGTCCATTCGCTGTCAAACCGTCGAACTCGTTGGAAGTTCAGGGTACTCAGTAAGCTTTTTACAGAACCATCATTTTCATTTTTAAAGCCATACTCGATACCCCAATAGTTATACAGTGGCTGATTGTCTCTTGGGATACGATACGAAAACGTAATGGCCTGACTGACATTCGATAAGGCAAGCTCGATGTCGGCCGAATGGCCCGCGCGATTAATCAGCGGTTTTCCCAGTGTGATTTTTCCTCGTACACCTTCATCTGATGAAAAACCTAAACCAAGGCCAACCTGGTTTGAATCTTTTTGTGCAAGCGAGACCAATATGGGCACAGTGGAGCCATAGCGAACATCACGCTGAGGGGACACACGCACCGAGGAAAAGTAGCCACTGTTCTGAAGATTCTGAGTGAGCTCAGCAATTTTTTTGGACTCGTAGGGCTCACCGCTTGCAAAAGGCACCCAGCGATTTAAAAACTCATCGCTGAAAACATTCTGATCAAACTTGATGACACCAAAGGTAAAACGTGGCCCACTGTCAGCAACCAAATTGACAACGGCCGTGCGCTGTATCCGACTAACCAACACTTTGTTGGTGACAAACTTAAAATCGAAATAGCCTCTGGCTTGCGCTGCATCCAGAAGGAGCCCTTTAGTGGCTTCATAATCAGCAGAAAGAAACACCGCGTTTTCTTGTAACGGAATACGGCTTCGTATCTGCTTAAAAGTGACGTCGTTGGCGGCCTCGCCGTTGACCTTGACGTTGATTGAGCTGATAAGAACCGGTGACCCTGCGCGGATGTCAAGTTTAACAATGAGCTCATCACCGGTTTTTGATCGAGTGATGTTAATTTCAGGTTCGTAGAAGCCAAAAGCCGCCAGGGCCTTTTTAGTTTGCTCGGGTAAAATGTCTATGTACAGTTCGGCGAGGCGCGGGTCGTCTGGAAATTCACCGGCTACCAGTTGAACGTTTTGTGCAATGTCCTCGGGTAACCCGCTAATCACCAACCTGTTTGCATGAGAAGTACTTATGCACAGGCAAGCAGCCACGACAAAGCGCAAGCTAAAAAGGTAAGCCTTTTTCAGCGATAGCATTTTCACGGTTTCAGTAACAGCTAATCCCGTCTCTTCATTTGATACGTGCGCAAGGACATTTCAGGTGCTCAGTTCATTGATTTATTGCGGCTTGCCTGTACGCCTGATAACCCCACTGTTTGGGGCTTTTCAGGTCATTTCTCTACTATGCAATAGGCATACGATAATTTGTGGCTTTTCACAAGCTAATCCCGCCATTTGGTAATTTTTTGTGAATCACGTTCATATTTGGGTTTGACCATTAACTATTCGTCGAAACCGGGCGATCTCTAGTTAAATCATGGGGCCAAGTACTGGTTTTTGTAGTCAAAACCGGAACTTTTGGCATGCCGTTGGCTCTGAACGACTCAACTCGTGGAGTGTTGCAATATGTTTCGAATGAATTCCCTGATCCTGGCCCTGTCTATCACGCTATCAAGCGCTTTCGTTAGCGCCGAAACCAAAGCGCCATTTCCTGATTTGATCGATATTGACGGTGCGCCAGTCGCCGATCAAGCAGACCTGGGTCAGGGGAAATGGCAGCTTGTCATGATCTGGGCGACCAATTGCCATGTGTGCGCCGAGATGAAGCCAAAGTTGTCAAAATTCCACGATAAACATAAAGACGTCAAGGCGGAAGTGTTTGGTGTTGCACTCGATGGAAAGGCTAATGTGGATGCTGTTAAACGTTATATGATTGATCACAAGGTGACATTCCCAACGTACATTGGTGAGCTGGATATGATCGCTGCAAACTATCAAATAAACAGTCAGTCACAACTGGCCGGCACACCAACTTATATGTTGTTTAGCCCAACGGGCGAGTTAATGGCGATTGATTTTGGTATGCTTGATGTTGACGCAATCGAACGCTTTATGGATCGCAACTCATAACCGAACTCAGTTAAACAGACAGTGCGGTGCTCCTTTTCAAACTAATTTGATCAAGCCAGTGAAAACAATTCTATGGCAGGCAGCGATGCTTGGCTTTGTGTTATCCACGCAGAGCGCTTGCAGTTCATCTGACGATGACGCATCGGTAACAACAGAAGGCACAACAGAAGGCACAACAGAAGGTTCAACGGAAGGTTCAACGGAAGGCACAATAGAGGGCTCGACGACAGGAGTGGGCGAGCCACCCGCTTTACAGCTGAGTTGCGAAGCCATCAGTGCAAGCCAGTTGCAAAACAATGGTGGCGTTATCAGTACCGTATTGCCAGCTGACCTGAGTGCTACAGGTTCTCAAATTGAAATCCAGATTTTTCCTGAAGGACAATTAGCCAGTTTTGATGCGCAAACCGGGGCTGTAGATTATGTTCCCGGTGGCAGCAGATTCAGCGCGGACTTAGCCTACCAGGTTGTAGACGCCAACAATAATGTGCTTTCCACTCATAACCATCAATGGGTTATCAATCCAGTGAGAATCATGCCTCTGGGTGATTCAATTACTGCTGGTGTAGAGTTTTTTGACGGCTCAATAGACTTACCGCCACAAGAGCTTCGAGTCGGCTATCGAAAATTTCTATACGATTCTTTAAGCGAGCAAGGATACCCCATCGACTTCATGGGTCAGGGTGGACAAAGCGCCGGTGCAGATGCCGGTTTAGCAGACCCTGAGAATAACGGTTATCCTGGCGTTGACATTGATTTTTTAATCGCCAAACTTGATGAACAGTTAAGCGAGGACAACGTTGATATCATCCTGCTGCATATTGGCACAAACAACACGCCGGCGGACGCTGCTGGTATTGATCAATGGCTTGACGCACTGGATGTATGGGAGGCGACCAACAATCCGGTTATAGCGCTGGTTGCGACTATCGTTCCTGAACGTGATGAAACGAGAAACGCTGAAACGAATATATTTAATAATGATCTGCGGCAGCGCGTTCAGGCGCGCGTAAGCGACAAAGTAGTGTTGGCAGAACAAAATCAAGCGTTAACGCTTGATGACATAAGCTCTGAAGCGATTGGTGTACATCCGAATATCGAGGGCTATCAGAAGATGGCTAATGTTTGGTTTGACGCTTTGATTAACTCGGGCGCGCTTGAAAAGTGTGAACCTTAAAAGTTTGTACAGTAAACGTTTGTACAGCAAGAGAACCCACCGTGAAATCATCAGCTAAATAATACGAGCAGTACTTGTGGCACTGGGAAAGTTTCAAGCGCACTTTCTAGAACTTCTCACAATCGTTGGGAAAACTGGCCGCCCATTGTTGATAGCCTCCGTCTAAGCTGTACACTTCTTCAAATCCTTTTTCTGCCAGATATGCCGCAGCCGATTGGCTTGAATTTCCGTGATAGCAACAAACGATGACTGGTACCGTTTGGTCTTCGTCTTGAATGAAAGCCTGTATGGACTGGTTGTCCAGGTGTTCAGCGTCGACAATATGCCCACCATTGAAGGAATCTGTGTCACGAATATCAATTATATTCACGTCTTTACTGGCTATAAGCGCGTTTGCATCATCACAGGAAATACGATTGAAGTTGGTCATAAGCTTGTCTGATCAGTTTACTATTGACTTCATTATATCAGTAAGCATTCGGGCGGTTGTTGATGCCTGATCAGCCAACCAGTGCGGCCAACCAGTGGTAATTCAATAATGTTACAGGCACTTCCCAGAACCTCAGGTGAGCCGTTGATACAGGCTGACTTTAAAACGGTACCCGAAGATTTTATCGTTCGTGAGCAACTTGACATACCGTTTGACGGGCAGGGCGAGCATGTGTTTTTGCACATACGCAAGTGCGGATTAAATACCAACGACATAGTTGCAAAGTTGCAAACCGCTTTTCAGGTAAAGTCGGTTGATATTGGGGTGTCTGGATTAAAAGATAAACACGCGATTACTGACCAATGGTTTAGTGTGCGAAGTAACCGAGCACTAAACGAGCTTGATCTTCCAACACGACAAGCCAGCAGCGATGACGTTGGCGATACCGTTGCTGAGGGCAAGTTTGTGGTGTTGGATTACCAGCGCCATTCCAGAAAGTTACGGCGTGGGGCACATCGCGCTAATCAATTTACAATAACGTTAAAAAATGTTGTCGCGATAGACGACGCTACTGATTTAGCCAGTTTGCCCAGTTGCATTGATACGCGGCTGGAAACGCTGCAACAACACGGGTTTGCTAATTACTTTGGGCCACAACGTTTTGGCATTGGCGCTCAGAATCTGGTTAAAGCTGAACGCTACTTTGCTAATCCCAGAAAGAAAATGAGCCGCAACCAAAGAAGCATGCTGATATCTGCCGCGCGAAGTCAGTTGTTTAACAAGGTTTGTGAAGCACGTGTTCGTCAAGGTACGTGGAATAAACCTTTAACGGGTGAACCCATGCAGTTGGATGGAACCAACAGTTATTTTATTAATGAGGTGGATGCCGATCAAGGCGATAAGGCTGATGTGCTCGAGCGCTGCGAAAAAATCGATATTCATCCATCAGGTCCTATGTGGGGGACAGGTGAAACGCTCGCATTAGATGAATGCAGGGTGTTGGAGGATGAAATTTTAAGTTGTGACGCAATCTTCAAAACGGGACTTGCCAAAACCGGACTCAAGCAACAGCGTCGTGCATTGCGTGCCTGTACTGGTCATTTGCGATGGTTTTGGCCAGAAGCCGACACGTTAATAATCGAGTTAGAGTTGTTAAAAGGTGTTTACGCTACCAGTTTCTTGTCCGAATTTATGGTTTACTCTCAGTAGTTATACGTACAAGTCCGTCTGTGGAGGGGTGGACCTGTGTCACATCGCGTCACTACGACCGAAAAAAAGCAGTTGATAGAAGTGGATTAGTTTTGTTAGGGAAAATCACAGGCACCGCATTCGGATTTTTATTCTTCAGTTATGCTGGCGGGATCATCGGATTCATGTGTGGCCACATACTGGATCGGTATATCGCCAATCGTCATATCGTTGTCGAGGACACCGAAGTCTCCGATAAAGATCGAGCTGAGCGAGTTCGACAATCCTTTTTTAAAACGACGTTCTCTCTTATGGGGTACGTTGCCAAAATTGATGGGTCGGTTAAGCCTGCTCATATAAAGCACACCGAAAAAGTCATTAAGCAAATGGGGTTGAACGATGAGCTTCGTGACGATGCCATAGGTTATTTTACTCTAGGCAAACAATCCGATTTCAATTTAGGAAAACAAGTAAAGCAATTTAGAAAAGAGTGCGCCGGTAACACCAATTTATTTCGGATGCTGCTCGAAGTTCAAGTGCAGGTTGCTTTAGCCGATGGTGTTATGGTGGCTGAAGAAGAACGTGTGTTGTTACGTGTAGCCTCTTTGTTAGGTTTTTCAGAAACGGTTTACCGACGAATCGAGGTCTTGGTGCGCATCAGCATGGGGCTTGGTGATGATCATAGTCGCCGCTATTCCAAACGCTCAAAGGACAAACAATCTGCGAATGATAAACCGCCTTTACCAGTGGACTCAGCTTATATATTATTGGCGGTGTCTGCTGCTGACGATCAGGATACGGTCACTAAAGCCTATCGCAAACTCATGAGCCAGCATCATCCGGACAGACTGATTGCTCAAGGGATGCCAGAAGAAGGGTTAAGGCTTGCGACTAATAAAACGCATGAGATTCGCAAAGCGTTTGAGCAAATCAAGAGATCAAAAGGCTGGAATTAATCTCGCGTGATAATTGTGTTTGTATTTGAAGATAAAGTTAGGAAGACTCAGTTTAAACGCTTTAGTTAAAGAAGATTAACTCGAGTAAAAAACCAAGTTTTAAAAGTCAGGCGAGCCGACGGTTTTTAGTACGTAAAGGTCGGCGTCTTACAAGCAACAATATCGCTGAAGCCATCCCAAGCAAAAATAACATGGGGTCTGTCGATCGGAGGTTACTGACCGTGCACCCAAACCCGGTAAACTCACCCACAGACACAGGCTCTGATTGAGCTGCCGCCAAGCCAGGCGAGTCTAGCTGTACGCCTGGTTGGTGCATCGATACTGCCTGCACAGCGGCAAACGCATCCAGAATACCCGCACCACAAAACGACTGCTCGCACATGAGCTCTGGTGAGTACTGCGGGTCGTCCTCTTGTGGAAATGAACGAGTGCTGTCCATTAGCAGCGCCTCTAGTTCACGGTTGGTCAGGTCTGGATTGATCGAAAGCATCAAGGCTAATACGCCCGCAACGTGCGGTGACGCAACGCTGGTGCCGGTTGCCGATCGATAACCAAAATCAGTGCCTGGATTGGTCATAGAAAGATCTGTAGCAACCAGAATATTGTGAGTAGCGGGTGAGAGATCACCACCGGGGGCGGCGATGTCAGCATCGCGACCAAAGTTAGAGTAGCTCGCACGAAAACCGTATTTATCAGAAGCCATAACGCCAATCACATTTTGACAATGCGACGGTGAAGAAGGATAGGCGTCGGTGTTACGACCATTGTTTCCAATGGCGGCAACAATAACAGCACCGGCATCAACGGCTTCGTTGATGGCACTTTGATCGGCTGTGGTGCAAAGATCATCGACACCCAGGCTTAAGTTTATTATTCTCGCAGGTGTTGGGTTCAGGGGCAGATTAGGATCGTTAACCCCAGCAGCCCAACGAATAGCATCGAGCATATCGGAACGTCTGCCACCGCATTTTCCAATGGCGCGTACAGGCAGAATCTTTGCGTGTCGGTCGATACCGGCTATGCCAATACCATCATCTACGTTTGCAGCGATGATAGATGCCATGGCGGTACCGTGCCAACTGCTTTTCCCCATGTAGCACTCGATATCTATTGAATCAAATAGCAGGCGTTCCTGTTCGTTGATTGAATCGCCTGGATCGCTGGCATCCAAATCACGAGCATCGCCGTCATGACTACGCAAAAATTCGATGTCATCAGGAACAGTCACGTTACCATCGACTGATTCCTTCAGCGATGAAACAAAATCATAACCAGGCAGTATGCGTCCGGTTAAATCCGGATGCTCATAAATAATACCCGTATCAACAACCGCCACAACCACATCACTGGAGCCGTGTGTTATGTCCCAAGCGTTAATAACATTAAGACTGGAATAAAAAGGCTCTGGCGCGTGCAGTTGCCATTGTTCTTCAAATCGTGGATCACTGACCGTGGTGGGGGTGACTACAGCATCACTAACAACGTCTGCAACATCGCTCAGGGCGCGCAGGCGATATTGAATTGATGTTCTGCTAAATTCTGGATGTTCGACTCTCACGACCAGGGCATTACCGGACATGGGTCTAAGCAGTGTCACGGGTACTTCAAGTTCGAGCGATAATTTCTCGGCCATCAAGCTTGGGTCAATGCCGGCGCGATGTTCTGCAAGCATCACAATCATCTGACTGGAGGCCGCCATCGAGCTGGCCGCTGATGCCTGATTAAGTGAAAAACCCATGCCCAGCCAAGCCATAGCCACAAGCCATAGACAGAGCCGAACGAGGGATCGGATTGTGGATGGATACACTGGGTGAAACGAATCTTTTCCGGATATTCCTGAACCGGTTGCAAGAAGCGTGTCACCTGCGGTTTAACTGGGTTATTTAGACGTTATTTTCGTGTTATTTGGTGCTTAGGGAGACTTTGTGGTTTAAACCTCGTTCAGGCGAGGCATGAGCATCACCAAATTACACGGCCGGACCCGGTTATCGAGCTGAGCGCTGATCAGTTTCTCCCATGCCAGCCGGCAAGCCCCTGATGAGCCCGGCAGAACGAAGATATAGGTGGCATTGGCTACACCGGCCAGTGCCCGCGATTGCAGCGAGGATGTGTCGATTTCCAGGTAGGATAAGTGCCTGAATAATTCGCCAAAACCGTCAATCTGCTTGGCAAGCAGGGCCGAAATGGCTTCAGGTGTCCCATCCCGTCCGGTGATGCCTGTGCCGCCAGTGGTTAACACAGCATCGACCTCTGGGTCAGCAATCCACCGAGACACAATAGCCCTGATGGCAAATATGTCGTCTTTGACAATGCTTTTTTCAATGTTGACATGCCCTGCATCTTGCAAGGCTGTGACCAGCAACTTACCTGACACGTCCTCAGCTTCACCTCGGGTATCAGAGACAGTGAGTACAGCAATGTTGAGTGATTTGAACTCGGCATCCGGCATTGAGTATTCCAGTGGTTTAGTCAACAGATGCTGTAAGTGTACGGAACAACAAGCTTGCAGGCCAGTTTGATAGAATGGCGTATGGGAGAGCGCTTACAAAAAATTCTTGCCAACACGGGCTTCGGCTCGCGGCGAGAGCTTGAAGGGTGGATTACTGAAGGTTTGATTCGCATTAATGGACGCGAGGCAAAGCTTGGCGATCGGGCAACGCTACACGACGACCTGGTCATAAAAGGTCGGTTCTATCGTGTGGTTACCGATGATCAACGCGACGCTCGTCAAGTGCTGATGTATCACAAGCCATTGGGTGAACTAACCACGCGAGACGACCCGGAAGGACGCAGAACGGTGTTTGATCGCTTGCCGCGGTTACCACAGGGTCGATGGATATCGGTTGGCCGACTCGACATCAACACGCTGGGACTGTTGTTGTTGACCAATGATGGTCAACTTGCCAATGCTTTAATGCATCCTTCATCTGAAATTGAACGAGAATATGCAGTGCGGGTTAACGGGCGTGTGTCCCCCGAAATTCTAGAGCGACTGCGGACCGGGGTCGAGCTGGAAGATGGTCTGGCAAAGTTCGATCGAATTAAAGCTGAGGACACCAGTGAGGGTAGTAATCTGTGGTTTCGGGTGTCAGTGAAGCAGGGTAGAAACCGCATCGTTCGCCGCTTATGGGAATCACAAGATTTACAAGTCAGCCGGCTTATCCGGACTCGCTATGGGTCAGTCAGTCTGCCCAAATGGCTGGGTCGCGGGAAAATGGAATTATTAGGTGGAGGCGATGTCGAAACGCTTTCAAAGCTGGCTGGCATTGATAGTCGACCAACCGATCATTTGCGCATTGTGCCCGTACATCCTCGGCACAAACGCAAAGCCAAACGAAAGCGATAGTGTTGTTTTGAGTTATAAAATATGAGTGATGAGAGTCTGTATCGTGTTCGCTTTTTTAGCGAAGACAAAATCTACGAAGTCTACGCCCGCGATGTGTTGCAGGGAGAGTTGTATGGTTTCGTGATTTTGTCCGAACTGGTTTTTGACACCAACACAACAGTGGTGGTCGACCCTTCAGAAGAAAAGCTGAAATCTGAATTCAGCGGAGTTCGTCAAACCATCATTCCTATGCACTCCATAATCCGAATTGACGAAGTAGAAAAACGCGGAACTGCCAAAATCACGGAAATCAGTGGCAATGTGGCGCAATTTCCATCCCCGGTATACACTCCGGGCCGGACCGATTCTTAAAGTTGTAAACAGGCTATAATTAGGGCGTAGGGCGAACATTATCTCTGACCAGCGAGTAGAGGCGAAGCCATCCCTCTCTCAATTTAATGTAAGTTCAGTTTCGGTAGTTGTAAGAAGTAAGAAGTAAGAAGTAAGAAGTAAGAAGTAAGAAGTAAGAAGTAAGTATGTAGGAGAGGTGGCCGAGTGGTCGAAGGCGCCAGCGCATTGCATGCCGCCCATTTCATGGCGACAGTAAACATGGTATACGGGGTAACTCGTATCGAGGGTTCGACAATCGGCGAACGCCGGTTGCGCAACGTAGCGAAGCTGCGTTGGGGCGAAGCCCCGAGGCGATAGCCGAAGCCATCCCTCTCTCGTTTACTTGATGTAAGTTTTGGTTTGATAGTTGTAAGAAGTAGGAAAGTATGTAGGAGAGGTGGCCGAGTGGTCGAAGGCGCCAGCCTGGAAAGTTGGTATACGGGGTAACTCGTATCGAGGGTTCGACAAACGGCGAACGCCGGTTGCGCAACGTAGCGAAGCTGCGTTGGGGCGAAGCCCCGAGGCGATAGCCGAAGCCATCCCTCTCTCGTTTACTTGATGTAAGTTTTGGTTTGATAGTTGTAAGAAGTAAGAAAGTATGTAGGAGAGGTGGCCGAGTGGTCGAAGGCGCCAGCCTGGAAAGTTGGTATACGGGGTAACTCGTATCGAGGGTTCGAATCCCTCTCTCTCCGCCACATACATCGAAAAAACTAAAACCGCGTACAACCATCAATAGATTCTAAGTTTGTCCCGAGAGGGATTTGAACCCTTGGTTCGACAAACGGCGAAGGCCGTTTGCGCAACGTAGCGAAGCTGCGTTGGGGCACAGCCCCGAGGCGAAGCCGAAGCCATCCCTCTCTCTCCGCCACATACATCGAAAAAACTAAAACCGCGTCACAAATCCCCCGCCGCCGCCTGTCATTATTTTGTACAGAACCGCTAGCGTGTTTAGTACGCTACCGGAAGTTGTCCTGATGGCACACCAGCAATTTTTTTCCATAGCTCCATACTCACTTATTCTAAGCACCGCGCTGGTAATCAGCGCATGTGGTAACGGCAGCTCGGTTAACGAGTTGCCTCAAATTGGCGCTGCATCTGCTGGTAGCGACACCCCATCAGGCATCACTACGGACGGTGTTTCGACAGAGCAAACAGAAGGAGTCATTGAGACAGGTACAACAACTACTGTTGGGAGTGAAAACAATACTGGCGGTGACGACACAATTGGATTGGGTCAGGGTGCTGATGGTGGTTGTTTCAATTGTGCACTTACCACCGGTGGTATCACCGGCACGGTGGATATTAATACCAGTGGTAGCACAGCTGGGTCGGGTGATGGTGGAACGGGCGCAGGTGTCACAGCCGGGACCACTGATGCGTCGAGTACGACTGGAAGTACTGCAGATTCGACTGATGAACTTGTTACCGGCGGCAACACTGATGGTGCGACCGATACAGGTAATACCACCGGTAGTACTGATGAACCGGATAATGAGGTTACCGAATTTGGGAATCAAATAGATCCTGTTATTGAGGTGGGTGAGTTGCAAGAACCTGTCGGTGATTTTGGTCCTTATGCCGATGCGGCTGAGCAGGCGTATCAAAGCTATCTTGCCAAAGGTGGAAACAACGAAGCTGCACTTTTAAATGCCAATACTGCAGCACAATTTTTAGACGCGGTTTTATTTGGCGTGCTTAGTGTGGGTGCTCAAGGTCAGCCAATAGATCTGACAACAGCTATCGTTGCAAACGGTCACACATACGAAACCAACAATTATGTCGGAACACCTCTGCCATTTTTTCAGGTGGCCGCGGTTGAAGAAAGTGGCATTCGTTATTGTAGCTACTATTCTGGTGGTCCCATGACTTGGGAGCCGAGTGAGCCACTGGTACACGAAGGTAAAAACTATCGCCAGGTAAACGTTCATTATGACAGATGTATTTTTGGCGAAATTAGCGTGAAAGGAACCGTGACGTATGCATTGTCAGACGAAGCAGGTGGCGATTTAACCAAGGCGCGTTTCTTTAAATACGAAAACCTGGAAATCAGACCGTCAGCTGGAAATAGAACCGTATTGGTGATATCCGGTGTGGATGCGTTGGCGCATGGTATGAGCTGTGATGCGTCCAGACCCATGCGTAGCTATATGCACATTGAAAACCAGTCTACGCAAGAATCCTGGCTGTATCAAAACGTGGTGGCCAGTCGTTATAACTCTACTGCCGCTGATTTATGTCCACTGTTCGTCAGTGATGAAAAAGCAGGTTCGGTGTTATCAGGAAGAATTGCTCACTCATCACATGGTGTCGTTAGCATTCCTCAAACAGCATCAGGGTCACAGTCGAGTATGTCATTCGAAATAAACGGCGCTGACAGCCAGGTAGTTTATGAAAAACACATGCTCGCTGCCCCAACTGATATCAGTACGGTCGAATACGATATTGCAGATCCCATTCCTGTGGCCACAACAACGTTACGCTTGTCTGATCAAGTGGTTTTTCAGACAATGCAGAGGCGTGAAATTGTTCGACAAGGTGGCTTTTCAAGCTTAACGGATGCGGATGCCGATGGTTTAAGTGATGCATGGGAAAGCATTCACGGGCTCAACCCTGCTAACGCGGCTGATGCAACCTCCAATACTGATCAAGACTACATAAACGCAATTCAAGAATATGCATTGGGGACTAGCCCTAGCGACGATTCCGAGGCTGGTTGGTTAAGCGATCATTGGATTTATTTGTCTATCGCTGATAATAGCGTTCAGGAGATTGACGCTGCGCACGATCGTTATCCTATGACAGTTCGTGTACTTAATGATTTAGACAGGGTTCGATCAAAGCGATTCTCGTTTACTTTACAACTGGAAGGGGAGGCGGTATTCGAGTCGGCTGAACCTGTACTGGTAAACCCAGGAACCGAGCTGGATGAGTTCGGTGAGGTGCTGTGTGAGTTTGGTGATACAACAGGACAGTTACTGAACTGTGAGGCAACTACCGATACCCATTGCGAGTTTCTTAACACAGATGAAAACAGCGTTGCCACATGCGAAAGCAATTTCCTTGCACCCAGGGATTTTAGCATTGCGCATGTAAAAGGTGCGCTAGCTCAAGGGACGATCATGTTTTTTGCGTCAGCTGATTTAGCTAAAGGGTCGCAAGAGATTCACACTATAAATAACTCACACGCCATTTTTGTGGTGAGTCAATAGCGTTCAAGTTATCCAGTTTTTATGCAACCGAATCAGTATTCATCTGAACTTTAGATGTTCATCTAATCACTGTTGTCGCAACTTCGTTAGGATGCTCTGATGTAAGCAACCATGCTGAAATGGCCTCAATGCCTCGGGGATTTCCGCTGACGTACATATTCGTTGATATGCAGCGCTACACACCCATATATTATCCTGAGACATTTTGCGGTATTGGCAGCCCGTGGGAAGATGGCAGGCGGATTATGTGGGTTCCGTTTTTTACCAATATTGTCTTGATCTCGTCGCTTATTCTCACTGTTACCGTTGCTTTTAATTTCATGCGACGAAAGCAAAAGAACATCTAGCGCTATGAAAGCATTGGGAACCTTGCCGCCGAAGCGGTCATCATTTTGAACGTCTGCTTTAGAGAAAATCTCTGTAACGAAACAGACAAATTTAGGACAGCTTTCTATAGCTCAGAAAAACCAAAGGCCCAAGAACAATCTTGAGCCTTTGAAGTTCGACTTGCGCCAAGCGCAAACCCCGGGGCATTGCCCATATACGCGTTTTTATAGTTTACGCACTTTGCGCATAACTATCTCGATTGGGTTGGATCTTAACCTCTTCATGATCAGGAAATGTGGCCGTTATCGTTAATTGGCCACCAAGCGCTTCGATGTAAGTGCGCAACGTCGATAGCTTAATATCACCACGACTTTCCATACGCGATACGCTGTGCTGACCGATTTCTAATCGTTCGGCGATAACGCTTTGAGTGAGATTAAGCCCTTCGCGTAATTGACGTAAAGTCAGTTCTTCTGCAATCAGCTCATCCGCACGAGCCATAACAGATGCTCTGCGTTCTGGAGTTAGCTCTGCCAGTTTGTCTTGTAGTGTGCTCATTGAGATTCCCCTTGTTTTTTCAACCTGTCCTGGTGGTCGGTAAAACGTTGATCAGCGGTAGCGATAAGTTGTTTATAAAATCGCTTTTGATCCGCTCCACTTTTATCACCGGCAACCAAGACAATACCGGTTCTGTCGATATCAAACGCATATGCTACGCGCCAGACACCACCATCATGATTAAATCGAAGCTCTTTCATGTTGGCGTGTTGCGAGCCGTTCAGTGTGTCTGCTCTTGGTCTGCCCAACTGAGGTCCTAGTGACTCCAGTAGAACCAAGTGCGAGAGCAGGGCATCTTGAAGCCCAGCATCCATTCGGTTGTATTCGGTTTCAAATGCTTGTTCAAACTATATCGTCCACGCCATAGCCAAACATTATGCACTATAGTGGATATGTAGTAAAGAACATATTCAAGATGTGAGCCAACGATCATAAAACAACGGATCAAGCCAGTGTCCCACAATGCCATTGTGGGATACTGACCCTCCATAGCCCCATCTGATGCGATTTTTCTGAATCACCTCTGCTAGAGTGTCCCATATTGTGCGAATACAACCGTTTTGGGACACTAAACATGCGCGAAGTCGAGGCCGTGAAAACAACGGGACAACGCCAGCAAGTCGAGGCGCACTTGAACGACCAGGGCGAGATCTACGCCGACATCTGGAAGGTTGGCGTCAACACCGCCTTACGCATCTCGGACTTGTTGTCGTTGACCATGGACAACGTATGATCGTTGAATACCGATCAGCCTGCGCTAAACGTCATCGAGCAGAAAACCGGCAAGCTGCGAAAAATCGTCGTTAATCAAACGGCACTGGATGTCATACAACGCCGGTTAGGCGATCATCCCGATCATGTCTGGTTGTTTCAAACGGATGCGGTGAACCGCGATCGACGTGCACCACTGAAACCGATCAACCATTGATCGGTGTCCAGGGTATTTGCGCAAGTGGGCCAGAGAATTGCACCCAAGGTGGCTTTTGGCACGCGTTCGATGCGTAAAACGTGCGGTTACGCTATGCACAAAGCCGGGAGCTCCATCGAGAGTATTGCAAAGGTGTTGAATCACAGCAGCCCATCCGCCACGATGCGTTACATTTGGTTGGTTCAGCAGGACATCGATAAAAGTTATACGGAACTTGAACTTTAGTTATTTGAATTTCGGATAAACGCATTCAGCAATCATTCTGTTCGAGACCAATACGCTATTGAAATAGCATTTGGCGGCCATCTAACAAAAGTAAAGACCAGTATTATTCTGGTAGTCGAGCAAAAAGAAGTGAGTTACTTATGCTTAACATTTTAACTGTCACCGCTGCCTTTATTGCGTTAGCTATCTCGGTAGTGAGTTACATTCAAACAAACAGCTACAATGAAAGATCGCTTCGACCCGAACTCGAATTTGAATACAAAGCAGGTGTTTCGGAAGAGGAAGGTGATTCTGGTTATTTTAGAATTGTAAACTATGGGATTGGGCCTGCTCGAATAACATCAATCTTGGCTACATTTGGCGGTGTAGAAATTGAAACAGACAATAAAACATTAAAAAATATTGCACCTATTGAAGGCATGATTGCTCAAACATTGAGCGAAGACAGCATGGTCGGAGTAGGTGCAACAAAATATATTTACAAAATTAAGAGTGGAAAAACCAGTGAATGTAAAAACGCAAAACGAAAAGATGTATTGGAAAAACTAAGATTAGAAATCCACTACGAGTCATTATATGACTACCCTGATGTAGAAATTCATGAAGACTATGTATCGAATAATAAAATAGATGGTTTTACAGTACCTGCTTTGGACTCTTCAGGGACGGAAAGCTGACCTTACTTATAATTTTTATAAATTTCGACTGTTCTACTATTTAAACTTCTACAACTTGGGGCGATTCAAACTAACTCTAACTAGTGCCCATCCGGAAACAGATAAAACACTGAATCCATTGAAAATATAATGCGGTATATGTAAAAAATCCTCTTGGTTTTGTTATCTTTAGAGTGCGAACCGAAAAGAAACAACCAAGAGGATTTA